>ENA-UOWJ01000092-UOWJ01000092.1-bioreactor-metagenome-genome-assembly--contig:-NODE-92-length-76746-cov-9.149157_pt1 | contig 76746 bp, 92 predicted proteins | sample MGYA00238156_ERZ761611 | MGnify/ENA primary metagenome ERZ761611 (study PRJEB28900, sample SAMN06268034) | bioreactor metagenome | isolation source: Joint BioEnergy Institute, California, USA | place...
CAAAGCCTATAGGCCCGTGTGCGCCTCTCAAAAGCAGGTTTCCGGAGGTGTCCAACTTCATGGCCTCATCGGCGCTCATGAAGGTGTCTCGATCAACCTTCTTCTCGATCACGGACAGCTTCTGGCCTGTATTCTCGGCGAGCATCCGATTGGTCAGCTGCTTCAGGCGCTCGATCTCCTCGTACTGGATTTTGATGTCGGATGCCTGGCCATAGGCGCCACCCAGCGGCTGGTGGATCATGATCCTGGAGTTGGGAAGGGAGATGCGCTTCCCCTTCGTGCCGCACGACAGGATCAGGGCTCCCATGGACGCGGCCTGGCCGATGCAGACCGTGGAAACGTCGGGCTTGATGAACCGCATCGTGTCGATGATCGACAGACCAGCCGTGATGACGCCGCCCGGCGAGTTGATGTAGAGATAGATGTCCTTTTCGGGGTCCTGCGCCTCAAGAATGAGAAGCTGAGCGACGATCGCACTTGCCATTTCGTCTTCGATCGTGCCGGTGCAGAAGACGATGCGCTCATTGAGCATACGGGAAAAGATATCGTACGACCTATCCCGTTCGGAAACCATCGGAATGAAAGCCATAAATCAGTCCTTCTTAAATTTCTTTATGCATCGCCAAATCCTCTCTTCGGCCGCATACAAGGCGGTCGAGATAACGACCAAGACGATGCCTATCAACAGCACCGAAACGATGATAAGAACAAATAAACTAGGAATAATCCAGATCGGCAGCAGTACCCAAATCCAGTCCCAGTCGATGCTTCCGGTGAACTTCAACACGATGAAGAGCACCGCGAAAACGAATAATAATTGAGCTAGTTTCATGTATCTGATGAGTGGCACGGTCAACGACCGTGCCACTCATTCCCGTCACCGCTGGAGGTTGAGCATGGGCACGGAGTTGCCGGGCAGCATCGTGGTAGGAAGCTGACCGTTCCAACGCTCGGCCTGGACCAGCCCGATGATGTTCGGATTGTCTCTCAGAGCCTGGCCACGAGCCTTGATAGCATCCGCCTCGGCCTCACCACGCAGTCGGATAGCATCGGCATCAGCCTGGGCCTTCGCACGGACGGCATCGGCCTCGGCCTTGGCCTTCGTCACCGTGATCTCGGCCTGAACCTTCTCACGCTCGGCATTCTGTCGGATGCGCTGCACCTCGACCTCGGCAAGCATGCGCTGCTCGATGGACTGCTCGTAGGCGTCAGAGAAGTCGATGTCCTCGACCTGAACACCGACGATCGTCACGGGACCGTCGATGGCCTTCGTGATGGCCTCGCGAACCTCGGCGTTGAGGCGGTCGCGCTCTTGGATCGCCGTGACGGCGGCGAAACGACCGAAGACGGCCTTGAACTCACTCATGACGCGCGGCTGAATGAGACGGGCGACGACGCTCTCCTCGGAGCCGTAGCGAGTATAGATTTCCTCGATGCGGTCAGCGTTCAGGCGGTAGTTGATCGAAATCTTGATGACTGCGGGCTGCTGGTCGCGGCTGTAGGCACCCACATCCGAATAAGTGATGATGCGATCACGAACCGTGAACGTCTCCACACTATCGACGATGGGAAACTTGAATCCGAGACCAGGGTTGGAAATGCCGATCACCGCACCATTGCGCAGCATGACACCACGATGACCCTCGTCAATCGTGTACCAGCTGCCGAAGAGAACAGTGAAGAGAAAACTGAAAATAACCACCGAGCCAACAGCGCCAGCGATCTTGGCGATAGGATTGGACATAAAATATACTCCTTGAACGAATTAAGAAAATATCTCGACGGAGACTTCACTTGGAGGCTTCGATCTTTTTGATCGCAACCTCGTAGACCGTTCGACAACCGACAACGAACACAACACCAAAAATGATAGCCCCGAGAACCATCAGAAAGATACTCATCCGAAATACTCCCGGAAAAACTAATCATCGACGATGTCGTCTGGTGACGTTCCACCATAGAAACGGAACGCCAGAGCATCCTCGATTTTCTCGAAATATATCACAATTGTGGCCTTGTCGCCGCCAATAACATCGGTAATCGCCCATCGGCCTTCGAGTTTTTGCTCAATGAGGCGAATGACTTTCTTCTTGTGATCGTAAAATTTCGTGAATTCTACATCAATCTGGACCCTTTCCCATCCAGGGGGAGCCCTTGAAACGCATCTCAAACCTGGACCAGATATATCTCGTCGTTTGATTGTCAGGCCGGTGAAGCTCACGAACCTGTCTGGCATCAATCCCCCTTCCAATGGGGAGGGCGTACCCTCCCCACAAACCCTCACTTATCGAAATCGTAATACGCAGTGATCCCGAATGGAGCCTTGATGCTCTTGGTCCCGTGGATCACGAAGAGCGTGTCGCAGTAGTTCGGATCACCCCAGCTACCGGCAGGATAACCGTCGGTGAAGATCACGAGACGATGCGGCTCGATGTCGTTCGACTTGAGGTAATCCCAGACGCACTCGAACATCGTTCCACCACCACCGTTGACCTCGTACGTGTCAATATCGTTGATGTTAGCAGGCGTGAACTCCCGGTAGTTGTAGGCCTGCGTATCGAACGTGCCGACGCGCACCTTGAAATCAGGGAAGGTCAGCATGATGCCCTTCGTCTCGGACAGCAGGTCACGGATCATGGCATCCGTCATCGACCCGGAAGCGTCGATCCAGACGTCCAGCTCGATGGCCTGTCCAGCCGACCGGTCGGGGAGTATCGGTGCGCGCATCCACGCGCCATCGCCATACTTCTCGCGGTAGGCGTACCTGAGGGACACCGTGCGCCTCGAAATCCGGTCGTAGGCGTAGTCATCCTTGACCGCCGAGCGGATGTGGGTATCCAGCAGCGACCGCCAATCCAGCTTCGGCTCGACGAGGTCGCCGATGAGGCGCTGAAGCCCCTTGGGCAGCTTACCGGCGCCAGAGGACTGCACCGCCTGGATGATGGCCGACTTGAGCTCACGGCGCAGCTGCTCAAGCTCCTTCTCGGTCAGCTTCGGCGGACCATTCTCGGACCGGACGGTGACCAACGCGCTTCCACTGTCGAGCTCGTTGTCGCCATCATCACTGTCTCCGTCACCACCGGAGAGGTCGAGATGCATGTCGAGCGTCTCGCGCTTGGTGGCGTTCTCCCGGACGATGATGTCGTAGATTTCCCGCGAGGTCATCTCGTCGGTGAAACGCCTGTCGAGCAGGCCACCGGCGGGCATCGTACCGACACGACTGTTGTGGTCATGGGTCAGGATGTAGTTGATGAGGTAATCCTGAGCCATGTTCATGTAGTCCTTGTCCAGGCCAGGCTCGGTTCCGAAGTGGCCGAAGACACAGTGCAGGACCTCATGGGCCCAGAGGAAGATGATCTCCGAAAGCTTAAGGCGAGAGATGAAATCGCGATTGAAATAGAAATTCCTACCGTCAACGGCGGCAGTCTTGCACCACGGAGCCTCGACGATGTTGAGACGCGTAGCGAGCTGACCGTAAAACGGGAAGGCGTAGATCAGCTGAATACGCGCCTTCACGAGCTCCTTCTTAATAGGATCGTCCAAATCCATAGCCGCCTCTTCGAAATCGAATCGTTAACGAAAGTATACTAAACTTTCGTGGAATTTCAAAAGGGGACCGGGCGCACCCGGACCCCTTCTTAATGCTTAGCTCAGGATGCCCTTGTACTTCATGGCGATTTCCTTGAACTTGGGCACCTTCGCGAGCTTGATCGGGAACTTGTAGTTCGCAACCATCACGCGAATGATCATGACCATAATCTCCGGGCGAAGATTGTCGGAGAGGAACCCGATGGCGTTCTCGAAGTTAACCACCCACTTCGCGTACTCCTCGGTGTCCTCGAAATTCTTCTTCTTAACGATATCCCGGACCCGATAGTTGAGCTCGTAGGCCAGCATCAGCGCGAGGCGGTACTCGACCGAAACGTTCTTGTCCTTGTCGTCGAGCTTCGTCACCTTGCCGTCGAGGATATCGCCGATATCCGGCAGACGCTTGCCGATCTTGCGCATCTCGACAAACTCGACGGCGATACCCTCACCGACGCAACCAGCAACCGCAGCGGTCAGCTCCGTCTCAGACAGGTCCTCGGCGTGATGAAGGATATCTGACACCATCTCCCACGAGCGCGGCGTCGCGAAGCCACGCGAGGCCGAGTTGGGATCGAACGAGAAGAGATGGTCCTTGTGTGCCGTCAGATAGGCCACGACATCCGGATGAACCTCGCTGTCAATGGCCCACATCAGCCACTCGTCAAAGTCATGACGCATCTCGATGTGGACGAAGCGGTTGGCCAGAGGCGTGGGCAGACGATAGGTCACACCCTTGTCCGTCTCTCGGTTACCCATCGCGATGATGGAGACGCCGTCGGGGACAACGTACTCACCCAGGCGACGGTCGAGAACGAACTGGTAAGCAGCGGCCTGGACCGACTGTGGGGCCGAGTTGAACTCCTCAAGAGCGATGATGCCCTTGGCGCGACCCGTGACGACCACGTGCACCTTCCCCTGGACCGGCTCCTTGGTCTCCCGATCGACCAGCTTCACGACCACGTAGTCGAGCGGAGCGACCGGCACAGGCTCGCCCTTTGACGGATCGGTCGAGACGTTGCCGTCCTCGTCGTAGTAGAGAACGTCGCCGTCATCGTTGGTCTGGTACTGCTGGACAACCACCGCCTCGGCGCCCGGCGTCAGCGAACGCACAGCGACCTTCGGGCGCGTGCAGTAGTGGATATTGTTGCTGCCCTTCGGATTGCAGAAGCTGATCTTGGTCTCAATGGCCTCGATCTCACGAACCAGGGTGATGTCGAGGTCCTGGGGCAGAACGATGGGCACGGACCAGCGCACGCCCTCGCGACCACCCTCCATCGTGGGGTAGGGGATACCGCGAAGGTCTGACGGCTCCATCTGCGACACGCGAATGTCAATGAACGCGACGTTGTTCTCCGTCGCAAGGCGATTCATAATAGAGGACTTGGCAATACCGGGCGGCCCCCAGATATAAGCCGCACGACCGGTCGGGATCACCGCACGGACGACACCGAGAACCTGGCTCGGCTTAAGGGAAAGCGAGTCAATCTCAACCTTGGAACTCATATTTTAAAATCCTCTCCGAATTCTCGTCTTTGGTGTCGCGGCGGCGACTTACGAGAAACCTTCTGCCTCAACTTTCCGCTCTCGTCAAGTTCGTTATACGGATTTTCGTCTACGATTTTTCGTTTGCGAGTGACCCCACCGTTTCCCCAAGGTAGGCGACAATCACCAACGCAACGTTTTCCATTATTTTTCCGTAAGTTAACGAGCGGTTACGCTCAGCCCTCGAAACCGTCAAGGATGTGGAAATCACCATCCGACATAATAAGCGCTGTCCCGAGAACGGTTTCAAAGAGCACGATTTTCGTTGCTGAATAGAAATATGGCAGCGTGCAATGACGGTCGAGGTACAGGATTTCCCGCAGGTTCTCTCGCCCTTCCGGTCGTTTGATGACGTAGCTCGTGAAACACTGACTGAGAACATCGAGCCCTAAATTAGAAAGGCGGAGCCCCCTTATATGGACTCCGCTCTTCCGGAATGACCTGAACAAATATCTCGCCACGTCCTCGTCGCTCAAATCGAAAAGGGACTGATATTCCTTCCTGTCACCGAGCTGCTCGCGAACAAGAGAAACGGTTCGGAAAACAATTCCATCAGTCATCCGTTTCGTCGATGCGAACTCCCTCCGAAAGCATGTAGACAGCGAACTTGTCGGTCTTGAACAGTTTGTTGAGCTTGTCGGCCAGGTTAAACGCGTGACCGGGGTTAGAGAAGCTGACCTTCTTGTACTTTGGTCCCGGATAGTCCAGAAGCACGTTCAGTGAACGCAGATTGATGGGGCACCCGTCATAGAAAACGGCATAGATAGCCTTTGCCTTGAGCACCTGCTCAGCGCGGTACGTCTTGGGATCGGTGTAATCAAGCAAAATATCCGGCTTTGGGCGCGACATCTGGTTTTCTACTCTCGTTATTATTGTTCTTCTTGCAGTATTTAGCGAGAGCAACACGTTTTGATGTCCGTTGTTAAAGGTTTAACAAACTGATTTCTCAGGAAAACAGGCCCCGAAGGGCCTGTTTCTCACATTGGCTCTACAGTCAGCTGTAGCGGATGCCCATGCGCCTTCGCTGCTGCTCGGGTAAGGGACACCTTCGTCTCGGCGATCTCTTTCGTATAGATGCCGATGACAGCCCGCTCCTCGTTATGGACCGTCAGGGCCAGATCGTGAGCCTCACTATGGTCCTTATCGAAGATGTCGGTGAGAACGACAACGACAAAGTCAAACGGCGTGAAATCGTCGTTGTGCAGCACGACCTTGTACATGTTTGGCAGCGTGATGGTCGTCGTCGTCCTGATTTTGGTATCCGCTACAGACATAACTTCTCCTATCAATCGATCATCGAATCTCAATCCGCCTGGGCTGCTTTTCCTCAGGCACAATTCTCTTGAGAATCACATACAGAACGCCATCGACATACTCAGCCCGCTCGACCCTGATGTCCTCCATGAGACGGAACGTGCGCTCCCAGGCACGGCGGGCGAGCCTCTGATAGAGGTACTCAGGCTCATCGCTGCCGAACTCATTGGCCAGCTCGTGGTAGTGGGTGCGATCCTTCCTCCCTGAAACGATCAGACGGTTCTGCTGCTGCGTGACGGTAATGTCATCCTTGCCAAAACCGGCGGCCGCGATGCCGACGACCCATGTCGTATCATTGAGACGAACGATGTCATGCGGCGGATGGTTGCCGTCATTGCTCACGGCATCCTCAATACCGACGAAGGAACGAAGAATCTGCTCAGGAATGAAAGTCGAGTACATAACCAATCTCCTTAAAATAAGCGAGTTGATACAAAGCTCGACCCATAACGGCGTCGATGCAGGCCCGCAGCACCTGCAACTCTATATATAGGTGTTCTGTCCGTATTCTTCAAGATAATTCATCTATTCGTAAACAAGATACAGGATCACTTGCCCTGTACCGCGAATACGTTGATAAAGTCGAGACACTCTCAAGCAGAAAGGATAGGCGTCGCTCAGCCAGAACGCACCAGAGTCGTCTCTATGGTTAGGGTAGGGGCGTCGGTATCCGTTCCTCGACGGGGATAGCCCAGACATTTGATTTTTGCAAACGAATTCTCGGCGACAAGAAAGGCGACCAGAAGGTCGCCTTTTTTCATCACTGAGGCATGCGAGACAGGTTCTTCAGCCACCTGATCCGAGCTTCAATCTTCTTCTTGTTCCGCTTGACGCTCGGCTTCTCATAGTATTGCCGGGCACGGACATCACGAAGAACGCCCTCCTGCTTGACCTTCCGGCCGAGCAGGCGGATGGCGCTCTCAACATTGCCATTCCGGACATCAACACTCATACCACGCTTGCCGTCAAACGGGCCATTAAAATGCTTGGACATTATAAAGTAACTCCAATTACAATTGCGTATTAGAATTTTTAGAGCTGTTTCAATTTCTTCCGGGACGTCGCCCGCTTCTTGTAGGAGAACTTCCCCGTCTCCAAAGTTTCCTTCGTGATCTCAATTTCCCTGATACCTTCCGAAGCCAACTCCGGGAGGCGGAACTGGATCGGGTGGAGGCTCTTCTCGATCACGGACCGAAGCCCACGAGCACCGGTCTTCTGCTTGATGGCCCTGGATGCGATCTCACCGAGCGCATCCTCGGAGAACGTCAGCTTGATCCCATCGAGGCGGAACATGGCCTCGAACTGGCGCGTGACCGCATTCTTGGGCTCCTTCAGCACGCGGATGAGCTGTTCCTGCGTCAGTTCGGAGAGTGGAGCAATGACGGGAAAGCGACCCACGAACTCCGGGATCATGCCGAATTTCACGATATGATCAGGCTCGACGCTTGCCACCAGATCGGTGAGGGTCCGGTCATCGGCAGCGACATTGCCAATGAAGCCCATGGACGAGGTCTTCTTGCTGGACTCCTGAACGATCTTGTCGATGCCGACGAACGCTCCGCCAACGATGAACAGGATGTTCCTGGTGTTGACCTTGACCGTCTCCACCCCGAAGAACTTGCGCGTTCCACTCACGGGAACCTCGACCTCGGTGCCCTCGACCATCTTGAGGAGCGCCTGCTGAACGCCCTCCCCGGAAATCTCGCGGGCACCAGGCATGTGGCCGCCTCGCGTCGCCTTCTTGTCAATCTCGTCGATATAGACGATGCCCCGTTCCGCAGACGCCACGTCGTTTCCGGCCGCGTTGAGCAACTTCGTGATGACGCTCTCAACATCGGCACCGACGTAACCGGCTTCGGTGAGCGTTGTCGCGTCGGCGATGGCAAAGGGGACATCGAGAAGTCTGGCAACAGTCTGGGCAATCAGCGTCTTGCCGGAACCTGTCGGCCCGATGAGCATGATGTTCGACTTCTCGATCTCAACGTCATCGACAACCGGGTTCTCCAGCCTTCGGTAGTGGTTGTAGACCGCTACCGAAATCACTTCCTTCGCGTAGTCCTGCCCTACGATGTACTGGTCGAGGTACTCCTTGATGGCGCGAGGCGACGGAATGCGCGCCTCTTCCTTTCTCGATGTCTTCTCGGTCTTCGCTGGCTCAGGCGAGGCCTCGAAAGTGGCCGCCGCCTCTCCGTTTGAAACTATGTTGTGGCAAACATCTATGCAGCCATCACAAATATAGACGGACGGACCTGCAATCAGCAGCTTCACATCCGCCGAATTCTTGCCGCAAAACGAGCAGCATAGATTCTTATCCGTATCGGAATTGCTCAAATTACTCTTCCGTATAAATGACGTTGTTACTTATGCCCTTATTATCCAATTATGGGGGCTACGTTTCAAATTAAAAAGCGGCGCGTGGCGCCGCCCTTCATTTCTTCGAAAACCACGGCTTCGAGAACCAAGTCAGGGCATCTTCAACCTTCTGTTGTTCCTGGCGGGGAGGCTCCGGGTTCTGTTCTGCGGGGGTGATGGCGTCGATCACCTCCTGGATGAAGTCGGGGTTGCGTTCGAGAATCTCAATCATCGTTTCCTTGTCCAGACGCCGGGCCGCATCACGCATGGCCTCCTTGTCGTAGACCACCGTCATTCCGTTCGAACCGAAACTCGCTTTCCATCCGTTGGCGAAGGTCGCAGCGGGCTGCGCAGAGCCGAATGAAAATTCCGGCCACGGGGCAGGGACCATTTCCTTTTCGATCCGGGCGACAGGCTCAGGAACGGGTTCCGTGGGGCGGACAGGCTCGGAAGAGAGAGCGTGAACTTCGACAGCGGGAGCCGCCATTGCGGCCTTCTCGGCCTGTTTCTCCCGCATCCAGTCGCCGATCGAAATCGTTCCCGACAGGACGAGCATCACTGCCAGCGGGTCGAAGGCAATCATGATCATGATGATGACAAGCTGGACGGCCGTGGAGGTGTCGTCCCACCCAAAAAGCTGGGCCACGTACTTCAGCGGACCGAGCTTGGCGCTCACATCGGAAACCTTGAGACGCAAGGGAACGAGGTTTTCAGCCAACTCGTTGAGCTGGAGGTTGATCTCGTCAATCCGGCGCTGCAACGCCTCCCGCTCGGCCTCATGCCCCTTCCGGATGGTCTCTGCAACGCGAGCCTGGGACTGGTTCCGTGACGAACTCAAAACCGTCGAGAAGGTCTGGTCGAGCTTCTCTATCTGCTGTTCGAGGCGCAGGCGCTCACCCTCATACTGGCGCATCCGGTTCTCGATCTGCTCAATCTGCAATTCGACGGACGCCAGAGGTGCTTCCTGCTCCAGGTGGCCCTTGGCGAGGTAGCCGTAGATGCCGAGAGCGGTGATCATCATGAGCACCGCTACGGCGAGCATGAGATAGAGCTTGTGCGGGAGACTGACGCGCGGATTGGACCAGTTGGCCTTGAGCCACGATGCGGCGACCAGCTTGCCCGCCTCCAGCGAGGCACCCATGATCACCACGGGCCAAAAGGCGGCGGCAAAAAGCAATCCCAGACCAACGACCGAGAAATATCCCGCCACCGCCGATATAATAAGCGCAGAAAGTAGCGTGATTATTCCGACAAAAAGCTTCATAAATTATGCCTCAAATGCCCGATTAAATGCCTACATCAGACGTGCCAAATAACAAAATTATCCGTTTCAGAGCTTCGTGATGGTAATCAGGGCCTCGGCATTCTCAATAGTTTCCGCGAGCGCGCCGACATCTATCTTTTCAATGCGGACGCCGCGACGGACAGCCATCACGCCTTCGTTGTACCCACGGGCCGGTGTCTCAGTCGGGTCATAGATGTCGCCAGGGGTGGAAGCTCGCGACTGGATCAGGGACCGGGCAATCCAGCGAACGAGTGCTGCTTCGCCTTCGAGGACCTGGCCGGGATTCAGCTCGTCCTCTGTCACCAGGACGCCGTCACCGCGCTCGACAACAGCAGTGAACTCGAACGAAGAGGGAGCTTCATCGACCGATCCGCCAGGCGTGCTGATATCGGTGATGTAGACGTTGGCCTCAAACTGAAGGGCCTGATGAAGAAACTCATAGCGACGATTGGCGCGCTCCTTCGCGACCGAACTATTGTAAGAGGAGGGAGCCGAACCGTCGGCCATATAACGTTCAACTGTATTATGGTCGATGAAACCATCGGAGGGAGCCGGGAGGTTCACCCCCTCAATGACCACCCTGTAGCGTGTCTCGATCATCAATTTCTCCAAAAAGATATTGGTTTTCGGTATTTATGCCGGGTATAACAGCCTGAAATTGTTCATTTTGAAACGGTTTCATTCATGGCGAAGAAAGAATACAAGGTCCTCAACGATTTCCAGCACGCCCGCCTCCGCACCGAGATGTACTTCGGCTCGCGGGACCCCCACACCCAGACGGTGCTCGATTACACGAGCGGCAAGGCCGTGCCCGTTGAGACGACCTGGATTCCGGCCATCTACACTGCGTTCCGCGAAATCCTCGACAATGCCCTCGACGAAGTCATTCGCCACCGACACGGCGACCGGATTGACGTGACCTTCTGTCCCAAGACGATGGTGTTCTCCGTTCGCGATAATGGTCGAGGAATACCCATCGCCTTCGACGAGGAGCAGGGAAAGCACGCGGCGACGCTTCTCCTGTCAGTTACCAAGGCTGGTCGCAACTTCGAGGACCGGGGTGCCTCCCGTGGCATGAACGGGATCGGTGCCTCGGTGGTGAATTACTGCTCGGAGTACATGCAGATCGACATTGTCCGTGACGGACAGGAGTTCTCACAGCGCTTCAGCGAGGGTTCGGACGATCTCGTTGCCGAGGAACCGATCATCTTCCCGGCAAGGAAGGGCGCGGAATCTGGCACGCGCGTCGAGTTCAAGCTCTCGAAGTCCGTGTTCCCCAGGATGGACCTTCCGGAGAGCTTCATCATCTCGCGCCTGATGGAGCTGACGGTCTGCTACCCATCCCTCAAGCTTTTCTACAACAGCCAGCGCGTCAATCCGAAAGGCTCAATCGAAAAGCTGTTTCCCTCCGAGGCCAAGCCAATCAAGTTCTCGATCCGCGAAGGGTCCTTCTCGTCGGACTTCTGGCTGTTCCCGAAGTTCCTGGAGGACGGCTCGGAGATGTCCTACGGTCTGGTCAATGGCATCCCGACCTTCAATGGCGGAACCCACATCGATGCCTTCCGCAGGAACTTCTACACGGGTCTTCTCCAAGCGCTCGCACCCACGTCACGCAAGCGACGCCTTGAGCCGAACCGCTCGGACATCGCCGACGGCCTTCTCATTTTCAACGTCACGGAAATGGAATCGCCGTCCTTCGATAGTCAGAACAAGGCACGGCTCATCCACGAGGAGTGTTCCAAGATCATCACCAAGGCGATGGGCGATCCGGATTTCTTCAAGAAGGTGATCCGGACCTACCCTGACTGGATCGAGGATATCTACAACCGTTGCGCCCTGCGAACGAAGAAGAAGGACGACCTCGACGCCAAGCGAGAGGCCAAGAAAATCCTCCGGACAAAGGTCAAGGACCTTGAGGACGCCTCCGGCATCAATCGCCAGAAATGCATTCTTTTCATCGGCGAGGGGCGCTCGGCCATTTCCGGCGTCGTGGAAGCGCGCGATGCCGACATCCATGGAGGCCTTCCGCTGCGCGGAAAGGTCCTTAACGTCCACGGAGAAAGCATCAAGACCATCCTGGCCAACGAGGCACTGTCGCAAATCATGCGAAGCATAGGCCTCGATCCCAACAAACCCGCCGACAGGCGTTCCCTCCGCTACGGCAAGGTCTACATCACGACCGACGCCGATGAGGACGGAAAGAATATCGCCGCGCTGCTTGTGAATTTCTTTTTCAGGCTATGGCCCGAACTATTCCAGGACCCCAAGAACCCGTTCGTCTACATTTTTGACACGCCGTTGATCATCGCCGTGAAGGGGAAGACACGCAAATATTGGTACAACGACAACTACGAAGAATTCGATCCCGAAGCGTACAAGGGATGGGAAATTACCCGAGCCAAGGGTCTCGCCGCGCTGAAACGGGAGGACTGGAAGTATGTTCTCGACAACCCCAAGGTGACGCCGGTTCTCGATGATGGTAAGCTGGCAGAAAGTCTGAGCTTGTTGTTTGACCCGTCGCGGGCGGACGACCGCAAGGACTGGATTGGTATGTGAGTCTTTTTGAGGTATTAGTTGAACGATGACCAAGAAGAAGCGTACGCCATTTATCGTCAATGACCCGATGTCGGTCGTTTCCTGGATCACAGAGAACTACTACTCCGGTACCAACAAGTCGAATGATGTCGTCCGATCCCTCCGATCCTATTCTAAAGGCGAAAAATATGTGATCGAGATCGATTGCAATGATGAGGTCTACGCCGAGGTCAAGATGGTTTGGAGTGAGGGTGACGTAGACTGATGGAATAGGATGAGAAGGACGCGCCAGCATGTCTCGCATTGAAAAAAGATAAAGAACATCTCGACAATTGCGTTCTCATATTGATATTTCTTCCGAGAGAAGTCGCATATTTGGTGGCCAGCTAACACTGGTGTAATCTGCGATAGATTTCAACGAGTATTTTTTAATGACTTTCAGCGACTACCTTCTTTCTACCTCCCGTGAATACGCGATCTATGTCTGCTCTACCCGAGCCATTCCAAATGTCCAGGACGGCCTCAAGCACGGGCAACGCATTGCTCTTTGGCTCCTGCGGAACAGGGCCGACAAGATCAAGACGGTCGCGCTCGGAGGCATGATGAGCGCCGAGCGCCTCTACGTGCATGGCGATGTGTCGGCGACCAATGCCATTGGCCTGCTTGCGGCGCCCTACAAGAACAACGTCCCTCTCATAGAAGGCCTCGGGCAGTTCGGCTCCCGTGTCGCTCCTGTCGATGGTATCGGCGCACCGAGGTACACCGAGGTCCGCCGCTCCAAGGCCGCAGAAGCCTTCCTCTACAATGACATAGACCTCGTCCCCCTGAGGGACAATTACGACGGCTCGAACAAGGAGCCGATCCACTTCCTGCCGCTCATCCCCACAGTCCTCCTCAACGGCGTGCAGGGTGTGGCGGTAGGTTGGTCTACCAAGATTTTTCCTCGCAGTCTGAAAGGTCTGATCCAGGCGACCCAGGATGCCCTGAAGGGGGCCAAGACCATCCGTGGTCTGGAGCCGCATTTCGAGCGATACAACATCGAAATCCGCAACAAGGGCGACAACAAGTACGAGTTCGTCGGCAAAGTCGAGATCATCAACACCTCGACCGTGCGCGTCACCGAGCTCCCTCCCGGCATCGCCATCGAGGACTTCAGGGCCATGCTCATCCAGATGGAGGAAGAGGAGGCGATTCAGTCATTTACAGACCGCTCCACCGATACCATCGACATCACGATCCGCTTCAAGCGGGGCTCCATCGCCGGATGGAACGAGGAGAAAGTCATCGACTTTCTGAAACTCAAAGAACGTTCCACCGAACGCATCGTCGTCATCAACTGGGATGGTGTCTCGATCCGCACATATGAGAACGCCGAGACCCTCGTGCGAGAGTTCGCCCAGTGGCGGCTCGGCTGGTACACCAAACGCTTCGAGAAGCTTCTGGCCGAGGCGACCTACGAACGGACCTACTGGCGCCTTCTCAAAGCCCTCTTCGACGGAGGCTTCACCAAGAAACTCGGAACGTTCAAGGATCGCGATGCCATGGCGTCGGCCGTGCTCTCCATCGCCACGAAAAGCAAATTGCAGATCGATGACGCACAGCTGAATCGCGTCCTCAATCTCGCCACCTACCGCTGGACGATGGAGTTCGAGGCCGAGGTGACTGACAAGATCAAGTCTCTTGATACCGCCATCGCTGACTACAAGGCCACCCTGGCGGATGACGAGAAGCTTAAGGCGGTCTACATGTCAGAGCTTGAGGCGCTCAAGAAGCTAAAGTGAAGTAGCTGTTTATATTTGACACTGTAAACAACTTCGGTTATAAATATGTTTATGAACACGACGATCACCATCCTTTTCGAACTTGACGAACGCGAGGACGATACCTCCTTGCGGTGATCGCTTTTGCGGTCGCCGCTTCCAAGTGGCGAGCGCATGTGTTGTGCAATCCCTTCACTGAGCCCGCCACATCAAGTCGGCGGGTTTAGTGTTTTTCGTGTCTACTTTCTGGTGATGTAGCTCAATTGGCGAGAGCACCCGACTGTCCATCGGGAGGTTGCGGGTTCGAGACCCGTCATCACCGCCACCACCGTTCGTCTAGTGGTTAGGACGCAGGCCTTTCAAGTCTGTAGCACGGGTTCGATTCCCGTACGGTGGACCATCCCGCATTGGTCTATGGGTCTGGACGACGCCGCCCTCTCAAGGCGGAAAGGCCAGTTCGAGTCTGGCATGCGGGACCATCACGTTCTCAGCTTGAGCTTCAGCTCATCGACACCGATCCTCTCTCCGGTCGGCCGCCTCTCCCAGACCTCTGAAGCGTGCTTCCAACCCCCATCGGCGGACACGCCATCCATCACTTCATCATCGATACCAATCTGAAGCTCGGTCGGACCATCCTCACCGCGAGCAGCACGCACCGCAACCTTCACCGCCTCCACACGAGCCTCGTCGATCAGCGGCGGCAGAACTCCAAAAACCGCTTCCATCCCCGGCGCATTCGCCACAATGAACCGCCCATCGTCCTCCTCCGCCAGGTCGCCATGGTCCCCAGACCAGTCATTGTCGGGATCGGTCGAGACCACCGGATGCGTCTGCAAGGTCAGTGTCCGGGTATCCCGAGACAGAACCATGACCTCGCTCCACACCGTCTCATGACCTTCCTCCTCATTGATCGAGGAAAGTGCGACACCCGTCAGAAAATTTGAGAGGCAAAGGGCTCCATCGAACCGCAAGACCTCCGCACGGTCGATGAAGATGCGCACCCCGATGTCATTGGCGACCCGGATATCCAGCTTCATGAGACCAGGCTCCAGAAAGGCAGCCATGAGTGTCTCAGCTATGGGGTAGATATGGCCGCTGGTCTCTCGGCAGACCAAGATGCGACGGTAGGGGTCGATCTGGATCAGAAGCCTCTCATTAGTCTCCGTCGTGAAGGCCATGAAGGTGCGGTTGTCAGTCGGCATCCCACCGGACGTATCCACGTGGACCCAGGAGGAGAACCAGAACCGGTCGGTCGGCTTGGAGAATGTCGCCTCAATGACATTTTCCATCGCGGGACCGCCACCGCAGACGAGACCCCGTCTCGCGAAACTGCGATGGCGCCCATCGGTCTTCACGCTTGTCTTGTTTCGGAACGCTTGGAAATCGGGGCGTTCAGCGCCCATGAAGAAGACGGCCATGGCTCTCACCGGCTACAGATGGGAAGGCCTGGCCTCCCCATCCTGATTTCAGTTCTTGGAACGGACGCCAATCTCGATGTCGTTGATGTCGGCTACCGTCCAGGCAGCGTTCGTTACGGGATTGATCTCAAAGATGTGCCCGACCCGAGACCATCCTGTATCGAGGGCAAACGGAGCCGAAAAAGCCATCGTGGAGTCCGTCCTGATGCCCAGTTCAATATGGGTCGGACCGACCTCGCCACGGGCGGCATAACCGGAGACCTTGAAGCCACGGATCGCCAGATTGCCGTTGAGGAGATCGCTGACACCAAACATCGCCACCTGATCGGCGGTGTTCGAGGTAATGCCATCGGTCTCGATGATACCGATATCGTCGATGTCTGAATGGGTTCCGGTCCACTCGGAGTCCGCAGCCGTCGTTACCGGAGCATGGGTCTTGAGCATCATCGTGCGCGTGTCGCGCTCGGCCGAGATGACCTCACTCCAATAGGTTTCCGAGGAATCCGCAGCGGGAGATGCGAGGGCGAAGCCGTCGAGTTCGACACCGGAACCAACCTGCATGCCATTGCCTGTGTACTCAATTACGAGGACCTGATTGACGTAGAGCCGCGCCACACCTGGAGAACCGTACTCGACCTGGAGATCGATCTTGTGGAGACCAACCGGCTGACTCGAAGTCGCCGACGCAAGAACGGTGAAGGTCGCCTGGTCTTCCCAGACGCCGAGGTGATAGACGCGATCGTCATCCATCGTGATGGCGAGGATGGCATCCTGGCCCCGGTAGAGAGCGATCAGCGGAAGGCCAGGAGCGGCAATGAGGCCCTGCGTGGGAGTGCTGACACGGGCGCTGATCCAGAAGCCTGACGATCCTCGCGTGAACGCACCGTAGGCCCGGTTTCCAAGGGAGGGGCCACCGCAGATGCGCAGGCTGCACCGGGCAAAGTCACTTCTGAAGGAGCCGGAAGCAGTACTGGTTCCGACGGTGCCGAACGGGGTGAAATCAATTTCCTCACCACCCATAAACAAAATCGCCATGATGAAAAGTCCTTCTTCTCACTGTTACAGCTATTTACGCTGCGCGATCATCGAAGGACACACTAAAGGCGGCAGCCCTTTCGGACCACCGCCCCGCAAATATTGATTACTGGAAGACGACCTTAACCCACGTAGGCCCAGAACACTCCATTGCTTCCATCAAAGGAAACGCGAACGTTCTCGGTACCGGAAATCGAACGACCAAGGTTGCGCATCCTGGCAACAATCTCGGCGTGCTGCTCCGTGGTGATCTTGTTCGGCTTGAGAGGCTGCCCAATGTCCAAGGTCACCAGAGCAAAGGGGTAGGAACGACCATTGATGTGAATGGACGGAGTCACCTCCAGATCGAGCGTAGCCATGTAGGTCAGAAGTTCGGCCTGATCGTTGGCAACCTGGTTCGACAGCTTCGACGCGGTGGTCTTCTTCGGCTTACGCGCGTTGGTGGCCTTCGTGTTATTGCTCATGACAATCCAACAAATGAATAAAAACACGCCTGAAAATATGCAACGAACGCTGCTGCCAGGCGCTTTCACCAGCGTTGTTCATCTTATAGCGAACAGCTGGATGTCGATTCAATATTCCCGCCTCACTTTCCCACGAGATTTTAAATTTGAATCCCGAAACGCGTTCTGCGATCATATTGAATCTTTAGGTGATCGCATGAAGGATATTCCGGACTTCCATTTGTGGGACCACGTGAAGAAATCCGTTTCACCTCTCCCTCGGAACGGCTCCTCCGGCTCCTCCGGCTCCACCGGTCTTCCCGGAGTTTCACTGAGTGATCCGTCAAAACTCGACCTGCACGGATATCAGATTGCCGAGGCACATCGGGCCACAGCAAAATTCATTTCGGACGCGGTCGCTCGCAATAGGCCCCACATCGTCATCGTGACAGGAAAAAGCGGAGAAATCCGGCGAGAATTTCCCCTTTGGATGGAGATCAATCCACTCGTTCGCTACATTGAGGAGTTAAACGGGGGAGGGGCCTTCAAAGTCGTTCTCGTGCGTCCAAACTCTTCCCGGCGTCAATGAAGGCGATGCCATAGGCCTTGCAGCCAGGCAAAACCAGAGAGGGCATGTCGTCCACGAGAACCGTGGCGCCTATTTCCTTTGCGGCTCTTCCTTTGAAGAGAAAAAACTCGTTGTACATCGCCTTTCCACCGAACCCACCTCTTGTCGCATAGGCGATGTAGAGTTCGTTCGGTACACACTGCACTGACCTGATCAGCGACCTCTCGACTCCAAGGGAAGCCAGCTCATCGAGCCAGAATTCCTTGTCGGAGTCCGGTGTGCGAAATGTTATGACGTGGTGTTCCTTATGCGGATGCGCATTGATGTAGTCGATGAATAGCCTCGAATTGACTCCATTAATCAGCGTTCCATCGAGGTCCCATGCAATTGATCGGTGCACTTCCAAATCCGTAATCATGTCACTTCAGGTTTCCCTTCCAATACACACTTCTCTGTTGAGTACAAATCAAAACGTATCTTATTTCGGTGTGTAGCGCGAGCGCTTCAGCGCGAAGCGCTTCGCACTCTCGCTGCTGGCGGCGTGATCGATTGCTCGCAAGCTCGCATCGATCACTTGCCAGCGGGCTCTACAAGAGATGAATTGATTGATTTGTTCAATATCAATCTCTTTCTTTCCAGTCCTAACGCCTAGATCGTCGCTTTTTCTCCCCCCCCCCTAGCACCGTTTGAAAAGTCAAACGGTGCGAAGAGGGGAGATATATGCCTAACGCCTGAGTCGTTATCGTCCAACAAGCCACGTAGTCGGTTTTACCCGACAGCAGGCGGTTTCCCGGTACCTGCATTGCAGCCCTATCTCGGCAGCGCCGCTCCTGACGCGGGATGGTTCAGATGGTGCCTCGGGTGTGTCCAATTCCTGCGGAGAGGGGACCTTTTTCACCACGAAGCGTCTTGCCATCCAGGCCAGCGCCTTTGAATGCCAAACGGTCGTTGAATTTAGTGGAAGTAATCAACACTCACATCATCCGACAGTTGGAGGATCAGATGATGCGCGGATAGGGGTCAAATTCGTCAAGACACACCTATCCTGTCCTTTTTGTGGGGCCTTTTTGCGAACCTCGGCATTACCCAGTGTAATGCTTCGCAGAGGAGCCGTCCGCTATACTTACTGTATAACGATCCACCTCGGTCGGGTGCTCACCCTCATCAGTCCGGTCATGTTCCCGGATATGGTGTGTCACTGAGAATTTTCTTTCCCAGCGGAGCTATGTTATTTGACATTTACCACGTTAGTGCGCAACTGTCAACTATATTTATCATTGTACTGAAATGACGGTTCTTGTAAGCGACATTGAGACCAACGGGTACACACCGAATACCATATGGGTATGTACTATCGTCGATTTCCATACTGATGAATGCAAATCATACTACGGTGACGCCGTGGCCGAAGGGCTCGTCCGACTGGCTGAGGCTGACTATGTCGTCGGTCACAACTTTCGCCAGTACGACGCCAAGGTCATTCATGACCTCACCGAAGGTCTCGTGACCATCCAACCAGAGCGGATCATCGACACCCTGGAGCTGAGCCGCTCGCTTTTTCCGGACCTGCCGAAACATTCGCTATCCTTCTGGGGAGAGGTCCTCGGATACCCGAAATTGGTCTTCAACGAGTTTCAAACCTTCTCGCCAAGAATGGTGGAGTACTGCGAGCGGGATACCAAGCTCAACAAGCTGCTCTTCGACTTTTTCCTGCAATATATGCGGGAGGCGGGCACGACGGCCTAAATAATCATATGCGATTCTTCGAGATTTCCAGTGGCCTCCGCGTTCCTGTCGATGAGGAAGAAGACGATCTGATCAAGCGCGCCGTAAAGCGGCGCTCACTGAAGCATTCTGAATTGAGTGAGCGTGAGCGTGTTGTTGCCGACCGGATGGTGACACGCGGACTTCTTTTTAGGGAACGTGACGGAGATGAGGTAATCTACGAGCCTAATGATCTGGTCGATATTTGGAGATTTTGATGATTGATAGGAAGTCGGTTGACGCGATGGCGAATATTCTTCGTGCCTTCCACGGTTCCGTGGATGGTGTCGCGACCGAGACGGCTGGTCCCATACCTCTGGCGGAATCGTCGGTTTCCGGAAAGGAGCTGACGCCCGAGGCCCAGGCCATGAAGGAAATCCTGACGCGTCTTCAGGGTGAGAATGGCGTGATCGAGAGTCTCGCCCGTACGAGTGAGACCGATCCGGAGCTTCGTGAAGCCCTCATGACCGAGCGGACCGACAAGGGCGCCCGCATCGGCCGATGGAACATCATCGTCAAGGAGGGGGAGATCAAGACCTACGACGTGGCGACCGACGACGGTACTGTGATCGCCAGCGATCTCTACCTCTATGAGGCTGCCTATGGCCTCGTGAAGTATCTCAACGCCGGTTACCCGATCAATTCCAAGCCGGTGCGCGAGCTGCTCGAAAAGGAAGAGCAGTATGCACGCGTTCGCACCGACGCACTGACCTACAAGATGCGTTCCAAGAGCCATCGCGAGCGAGGGAATGATTTTCGCGCGGCGGTGAATGAGGATCGTCTGGCCGAGGCGTCCCGCCAGGCCGAGAAGCTCCATGAGGAAATTCTGCGTCTGTCGGGTCTTCACCACTGACGGTTTTCTACCTGCGTATAAATACCCAGAAAATCGATTTCCGGATTATTGCCGTAGATGGACCGTCATATCATCGAATCGCTAAAGACAATCGAGCCAATCAATCGCCTCCTCGAACGCCGTTTCGGCCTTCGAGTGGGGCCTTCTTCTGTCGAGCATTTGATGGAAGTGCAGCGGCATTACGAAGAGAAGCGCCGTCTTTTCCTTCACACCATGGGTGAAGCGGCCGCTCTTCAGCACGATGGCTATGCAAAGGCGGTTCTCATCTCCGAGGCGGCCAAAATAATTCTTCGTGAAATCGCCCCCAAAAGGATCAAGAAGCGTAGGAAACACTGAGATGAAAAAGAAAAAACTGTCGGAGATGAAGCGATTGACGGTCGAGCTGGAGGCGAAGGTCCGCAAGCTCAAGGAATCCCGTTCCTCCACCGGTCTGGCTTTCCTCATTGAGAGCGAGCTTGAGAAGGCGGAGGTCCTGCTCGTCGCCAAGTCCATCGTAGATCGGCTTCAGCGCATCGCCGAGGACATCGCCAAGATCGAAGCCCACGACATCCTGCCGACCCTGGAAGCCATGAAGATGGCCTACGGTGCCGACATGGCGGATGCCTTCGCTTCCACCGCTGGTGACACCCTGCGCGGTGCCGTCACAGCCATTACCAAGGCCAAGGATGTCTTTGCGGCAGAGGCGGCCAAGATGGAGAGGGTACTCAACGGCGAGGGTCCGGCGAACGACATGGCTGCCATCGGTCCGGAAGAGATCAAGTCCCGTTTCGGCAAAGACGATGAGCCCGAGGAGGCCGACGATCGTGCCGACGAGGACAACGAGGAGAAGGCCGAGAAGGACATTTCCGACCTTGAGGATGAGCTTTTCCGCTCGCGTGACGAGGGAAACGCGGCCGGTCGCGCCCGCAAGGAGAGCGTAGAGTACAAGAATCGGAAGTTTGCAAAGGTGCGTCGCCTGGGAAAATGAAAGCCGTTGCGGAGAGCTCCGCTGCTTCCGTAACGGCAAAACGAAAGGCGGCCTGCGTTCAGGAAGACACGATCAAGCCGATGACCCCGGCTCAGAAGCGTGCTGCCATGAGGCGCACTGATCCGATCACGGATCGGAAGGCTGACACCCTCGCGAACCGTCTCAAGAACCGGCCGAACCTGAAGCCAGAGACACTCGGCGCCGAGGTGGCGAAGGTCATCACCTCGGTCGGAAAGAGGCCCGCCGACGTTCCGGAAATGACAGCCCTCGTCAACGACAAGCTCAAGGCCATGGGTGTCATCCGGGAGGGGGAGGAGGACAGCATTGTCGAGCGCCTTCGTTCGGTGTTGATGGACCTTCTGACACCCCTGTCGGTCAACAAGGTGAAGAGCATTTCCATCGACTCGATCATTGAGAAGTTGCGCCTTGAGAAGACCGGCGTTGATCTGAACCGTCAGCTGATCATGAAGCTCATCGATCCCCGAAAGAACTCCATGATCACCAGGATCGAAGGAGACACCGTCTTCTTTCGCGTCCCTCTGTCCGGGAATGCCAAGTCTGAGGATGAGGCGCAAAAGGATTTGAAGGCGGTCACGTCCAAAGCAGTGAAACAAGCCAAGGCGTCGCTTTCCAAAAGAAGATGAACAAATGGCCGCCAACCAGCGGCCATTTTCTTGAATGGCACATTCCTTCGATGTACACTGATGGCAATTCTGATGGGCGTATTATGAAGCTGAATTACAAGTTTACATATGAGAAGCTGGACCGTGTGACCAATGCGGATGGAACACGGTACTATGTCGAACCCAAGACACGATTGGCTCTTCCGAGTGTCACGACTATCCTTTCTGCTACTGCGGACAAGACTGGAATCGCCCTCTGGGAGGAGTTTGTTGGTCCCAAGAAGGCCAAGAAGGAAAAGGATTACGCCACCGCACTCGGGACGCTCGTCCATACCCATATCGAAAAATACATCCTCGGCGACGAGCGGCCGGGCGGAAACAACATCATCCGCGTCCAGTCGAAGCTCATGTCCGACCAGATCATCAATCGGGGCTTGTCCCAGGTCGATGAGGTCTGGGGCCAGGAGGTGGCGCTGTATTTCCCAGGCTTCTATGCGGGTACGACTGACCTCGTCGGGGTCCATCAGGGCGAGGAGGCCATCATGGACCATAAGACCGCGAAGAAGATGCGCTCGCGAGACATGATCGAGGACTATTTCTGTCAAATGGCTGCTTACGCCCTGGCGCACAACGAGGTCTACGGGACCAATATTCGTAAGGGCGTCATTTTCATGGTTGATAGGCAGCTCCAGTTCAGCGAATTCATCCTCGGGCCACTGGAGATGGAGCGTTACACGAACCGCTTCCTGGAAAGGGCGGAGGTCTATTTCCGGGCACAGCTTGAAGAGGCATGAAAAAGGCGGACACAAGGTCCGCCTCTTTTTCTGTCAGGCGATTGCCATAGGTCGAACGGACCTCGGAACTGCCATCCTTCGACGGGGAGGCATCGTTTCGACCTCGACCTTCTCATAGGCTTCCCGAGCCTTGAGGCGTTCCATCGCGGCGGTCTCGAATGCCTTGATAGCCACCGCATCCTTGCGACCCGACAGTTCTTGGTCGAGATGCCAGAACTCCTCCCGCGCCCTCGTGTTGGACCGGAACCACTGAATGACCTTGGCCGGGTCGTTCTCCAGCGCTTCCGATAGAAACTTCAGGATCGTCCTGCCGTACTCCTCGGCCGGGATTTCCCGCAGCGGACCACCGTCCAGCATGTTCGTCAGGATGACATTACCGCGACGGGGAGGCTTCTGCTCAGAGGGAGCAGAAGGGGCGGCCACACGCGGATCGGAACAGAGGGGGTATTTTGCGGGATAAGCCTCCCGCGAGTCCGAATCGCGCGTGGCCTTGGTCATCTCCTCTTCAATGAAGATTGCGCCAAGCTTGGGAAACGCCTTCCGAAGAGCACCGACCTCGGCCACCTTGGAAATCATGACATGCGGGATCGTCGCCCACGTCGAGGTGGGTTCAAGCTTCCCGTTGTTGAGCGGCACGTAGTCGTCCCACAGCACAGTGTGCGAGTGCCTGCGCCAGGCGCCCCCGGTAAGGCGGTAGACGCCAAGTGTGCAGTAGACGATGCCTTTCGGGTTGATGGGCGAGCGGACAGCAGGATCGACCACGATGCACGACAGCGGCTTGTCGGTGACGATCTCGTCCTTGCCACGTTCGAGGACGAGCAGGGGAAGGTCATCCCCGGCATACTCGCCCGTCCGGTCGGCGTAGTTGCGCATGCAGGCGATGGTCGCCATCACCGTGAAGCCGCCGGTATCGCCACGCTGCCTGCGACGGATGTAGATGTCCCCAACGAGCGGGTCCGCATCGAGTTCATAGGCCTTGCGCATCAGAGCGACGAACTCCTCGTCTGAGAGTTCGGCGAACTTCCGGCGACACTTCTCGATGTGTGCCTCGCTGAATAGCTTGATCGTAATTTCCTTTCGGAAATCGATCTTCGCGGCCTCCTGTTCACTTTTCGTCATTCTCGGCCTCTCCGTTGACCTTGGCTGGTTTGCGCCGGATGCTGACCGTCATCTCGCCTTCCTCGAATTCGATGCCGGGAATGGGCGGGTTTTCTTCGAGGAACTCGTTCAGACGGAAGTTCCGCTCATCTTCGTCATCGATAGCCTCTAGCTCTCTTTTCTTGGTCAACCATTCGAGCGCGGCTTTGTTCAACGCACTCGTGTTGAGCCGCTGTTCGAAGAAACGCTCCGGAATTTCAAATTCCTTCACGACGTTGACCTTCGCTCCCTTGGCCCGAAGGGAAATGGTTCCGTAGGCTGTCGAGAGGGTTTTGCATTCCGCGAGCTTAAGCGATCTCGCCATCGCGCTGCGGATGCTTTCTCTTGTCATTTCCATCCGCTGCTTTCGGGCCTGCAATGTTGCGATGTATTCCTTCAGGCCGTCGATCTGGGCACTCAGTTCTCCTTCCTGTTTTATCAGATGGCCCATGACCTCCTTGAAATTCGTCTCGGATTCTATCGAGAGGTCCACCAGTTCCGGACATTCCACGCCGATGCTTCGGAGATATTCGTTCAGGTCGGCGACGGCTTGGGCCTCATTCATGAGGGTGTAAGCCATTTGGTGTCGCGTCATACCGAACTCCATTTTCGGTCAACTATTTTTCTTCATATACAGCCGTTCCCAACTACTCGCAATCTTAAAGCATCGATAAATAGGATCACAGCATGTAGGGAAGCCCTTTTTCGATGACCGTCACGCAGATTTCCAAGATACAGATGCGTCGTGGCCCGGAGATTGAACTGCCCGGCGCTCCAACCAGTGTTTCGCCGCTTGTTTTCGAACCGGGACTGGACATCGGCGAGATCGGTTACGCGGTGGATACCGGTCGTCTTTTTATCGGTCATGCCCCGAACTACGGCCAACCAAACTACAAGCGAACCGACCTTCCATACCAGAATATTGAGATTCTGACTGAGGCCAGCACCGAGACGTTGCGCCGTATTTTCAATTTCCTCCGGCGCGACCTCGGATCGGGAGCTTTCTATATGGCTGTTCTTGAACCGACTTCCGAATGGAAACCGGTTCGCATTGAGCGCTCCTCGGGCGGTTCAATCCCCTTCCGCATTCCCGGCGAGGACCTTATCGCGCGCATCGAATATTACATTGTCACCGAGCATGAGGAGTTCGGTTCAATCAAGCGTGAGCCGTACCGTCAGGGCGTCATGCGCGTTCTCTCGGAGACAACCGCCGATGAGGCGAGCATCTCCGATGAAAATCATTCCATTCGTCGCCTCGATCTCTTGACGCCTGAAGCTGTCGAACCCGAGAAGGCCTACTCGGGAATTCATTTTCGCATGGTGAAGGCGGGCGCGATCGGTGATCCGTACTTCGTCCTGGAATACATCAGCGATCTCGATGAAACCGCGCGGATGTATTTTGACATCTCCCGACCCCTCGGTGATGGACACAGCGTCTATGAGAGCTTCACGACGACCCATCAGTATAATAACACTGGCGTAACTGGGCTTACGCGGGAAGATGTAGAAGACATTGTCGGCGCCATGGTCACGAACAATTTCGAGAAAAATATTGTCGTGACCTATGACGATGAACGTGGAAAACTGAATTTTGAGGTCGTTGAGACTGAGGAGAAAGCTCCCTTCCGGCCGTTCCGACTGACTCTGACCGGTCATGCCAACGGCGGCAGCGCCTTCCTCGACGGCGATGATGTGGAACTTCCGCTTGTGCTTTCCCCGACAGGCGTCGAGCCTGGAACCTACTCGACACCGATCATCACGGTCGATGCAACTGGCCGCATCACCAAGGTCGAGGAAGGTGGCGAGGCCTCCAGAATTTCAATTGCCTCAGTTGGTGGCGGCCGTTCTGTCTATGCTGGTCGGGACCACAACGAATTCCAGTTCAAGTCATTCAAGCCTGGCCACAACGTCCTCCTCGTCGAGGAGAACGGCGCCATCGTCATCCACGCTGGTGACTTCGGTGTTGAGGGCGGCTTCCTGTCCGTCATCGACAAGACGAACCCGTCGTCACCGGTGTCCTATCACAAGACCGGCGAGATTGAGATCGAGGGTTCGGTAGAGGTCTCACAACCGCACGACGGCCGTGTGACGCTGCGCTTCGGCGCATATGGCGGCGGTGGAGGAGATGGGTCGCTGTCTTCCATCGGTGTCACCGACCATCTCGGCGTCACCCATGAGGCCACCAGTCTATCCTTCCCTCAGAGTGCAGTGAGGGTTGCAGCTCAGAACGGCACGGCCACGATCTCGATGAACTTCGTGGATCGCGATACCGACCAGACCATCAAGGGTCGCAAGACCTTTGAGGCGGACGTGACGGTCGAAGGCGGCCAGCTCTCGATCACAAGCCCGTCCGACCCGTATGCCGGGATCGAGGCTCCCTATGTTTCCGGTTCGCAGGAGAAGTCCGCCTACTGGTACTTCGACAGTATGGAGCTGGCCTGGACGGCATATCTCGGGGATCGCCATCCCGGCCCCGGCCAGTCGCACCCCTTCCTGAGCGAACTCGCCTCGGTCAGGGCGTCCCGCTTCATCGGCAAGGCGACCGACTCCGACCACGCCGACAACGCTGACGACGCCCTCCGCGCACAGCATTCCGTCGAAGCAGACCATGCCGCCTTGGCCGATCATGCGACGCTCGCCGATGACGCCATTCGTGCACAGCATGCCGTCAAGGCAGACCATGCTGCCCTGGCCGATCGCGCGACGCTCGCTGATGATGCCACCAAGCTGAAGACACCGCGCACAATTGGCCTTTCGGGTGTCGTCCAAGGTAGTGCAACCTTTGACGGCTCTGGCAACGTCACCATCGCCACTTCGCGCGGTCCGCAGTTCCCGCCGAACCTGTCCGTACTGTTCAATGGCTCGACCATCGCGACTGATGTTCAGAGCATCACCTTCTCTGGAACCGGCATCTCAGTGTCGGCGTCCGGATCAGCAGTAACGGTCAACATACAGGCTGGAACAATCCCACCGTTCAATCAGATCGGAACCATCGCCGTTATTCCGCTCGGCAGTTACCTCCAGATCGTCACGGGCAACACCAATATCGGCGGCACGTTCACGATCTCGGGATTGAGCGACTATCTGGGGACATGGCGCTCGCTGGGCAAGTTCTCGTTCACCGACACGAACGGAAATAGAACTATTGGTGGTGACACGACAGAACCAAACGTCGTATCCTCTGTGACTTATGTTCTTGCGCAGCGTATCGGTTAATTTTGGTTGGCAGTGACGGGTTCGGTATAATCTCCTTATGAACCCGTTTCTGTTACCAATACTGGAGAGACTGAAGGAGTGGAAGGCGTTCAGAACGTCGCTTCCCTCGTTGATGGAAGATGAGCAGCTCCGCCGTGTTGCATCCTTCTGGTCCCAGGCACCTCTGTCTAAGTTCGCCTATGACCCAGAATGCGCGGAATCTTGGCCGACGATCTGGGAAATGATCTGTGAGAACCAGTGGTGCAGGCTGTCCATCGCCATCGGCATGGAGCAGACACTTCGTTTGGCTGGATGGGATAGTTCTCGACTTACCCTCCGACTGATCAACGACAGGGATGCCCATGACATCTTCTTCGTTGTCGATGTGGATGGCACCAAATGGCTCAATTACGAGTTCGGAGCCGTGGTGGAAAAGCCAGACACAAACTACTATGTCATTTGTAATTGGCAATTTGAAGGGAAATCGTATATCTCTGTTCCTGTTGCACGATAAAGAGATACTTGATGCACTATTACGAGCTTTTTGAGGGCGTAGTCAACGGCACATACGTTTCAGTTCGTTACGATTCGGAGACGAACCAGAGACTGGCGGACTTTGCCAATGAACTCTCGGTTCCCAACGCGCTGCCGCCCGGCAAGTATCACACCACCATCGTCTATTCCCGTCGGCCGATCCCATGGATTCTGGCAATCCCCGGTGATGATGCGCGCATGGAATTTGCTGGATGGGACCTGTTTCCATCACACAGGAAAGCCGACGAGCAGTGTCTCGTGATGCTGCTCAAGTCCGACTACCTCCAATCGCGGTTCAACCTTGCGATGGACATGGGGGCGACCTTCGATTTCCCGGTGTACACCCCCCACATCACCATTTCCTATGATGTCGGCGACTTCGATACCGAAAAACTCTCGCCGCCATCATTCGAACTCAAGATGTCCCACGAGCAGGCCGAGCCGCTCATGGGCTACTAATTCATTAAGAGCGAATAACCATCAATCATGAACTATAACGTCATCAAGCGTGACGGGTCACGCGAGCCTATCAATCTTGAGAAGCTTCACAAGGTTGTCTTCTGGGCAACTGAGGGCCTTACCGGCGTCTCCGCTTCCGAGGTCGAGCTGCGAAGCCAGATTCAGTTCTATGATGGCATCAAGACCTCGGATATCCAGGAGACGCTGATCAAGGCGGCGGCCGATCTCATTTCAGAAGAGGCCCCGAACTACCAGTACGTGGCTGGCCGCCTCGTGAACTACCACCTGCGCAAGCAGGTCTATGGTCAGTTCAAGCCGACGAGGCTCTATGACCTGGTGAAGAGGAACACCGAACTCGGCTTCTACGACCGGAACCTCCTTGAAGCCTACACCGAGGAAGAGTGGGACGTGATCGAATCGTTCGTGGACCACGAGCGGGACATGAACCTGTCCTACGTCGCCATGGAGCAAATGCGCGGCAAATACCTCGTTCAGAACCGCGCTACCAAGACGATCATGGAGACGCCGCAGGTCCTATACATCCTCGTGGCCGCGACGCTCTTTTCCTCCTATCCCAAGGAAACCCGGCTCCAGTGGGTGAAGGACTATTACGAGGCCATCTCGAAGCACGAGATCAGCCTGCCGACGCCAATCATGGCCGGTGTGCGCACGCCGGTGAAGCAGTTCTCGTCCTGCACCCTCATCGAGACGGATGACTCGATCGCTAGCATCAACGCCACCACCTCGGCCATCGTGAACTATGTCTCGCAGCGGGCCGGTATCGGCATCGGAGCCGGTCGCATCCGGGCCATTGGATCGCCAATCCGTAATGGTGACACCACTCACACAGGCGTGACGCCGTTCTTCAAGCTGTTCCAGGCAGCTGTGGGCTCGTGCAATCAGGGCGGCGTGCGCAAGGGGTCGGCCACGCTCTACTACCCGATCTGGCACCTTGAGATCGAGGACATGATCGTCCTCAAGAACAACAAGGGAACGGAATTCAACCGAGCCCGCCACATGGACTACGGCGTCCAGATCAACAAGCTGTTCTACGAGCGCCTCATTACCGGCGGCAACATCACCCTGTTTTCGCCGAGTGATGTGCCTGGCCTCTATGATGCTTTCTTCTCGGACTATGCCCGTTTCAAGGAACTGTACGAGGCTGCCGAGGCCAATCCGGCCATCCGGAAGAAGACCCTCCGCGCCACCGAACTGTTCAGCCTCATCGCCAGCGAGCGCAAGGACACCGGTCGCATCTACATCATGAACGTCGATAACGCGAACACGCACTCGTCTTTCGATGAGACGGTGGCTCCCATCCGGATGTCCAACCTGTGCGCGGAGATCGACCTGCCGACCACACCGATGGGAACGTACCGCACCGAGACGGTCGAGGTTCCGGCCGAGGAGCTTGCTGCCTTCATGATGAAGGCAAACAGTGAGGACAAGGTCGTTCGGGTCCTTGAGGAACGTGAGGGTGGGCGTGTTGCGGTCGAAGTGACCGAAGACATGAGCCGCATCGCCCTTTGCACCCTGAGTGCCATCAACTGGGGGCTCATCAAGAGCCCGTCCGACTTCGAGCGCGTCTGCCGTCTGGCCGTTCGCGGTCTCGACGCCCTGCTCGACTACCAGGAATACCCGGTCCTTGCCGCCCGCAAGCACACCGAAGAGTACCGGCCGCTTGGGATCGGCATCATCAACTTCGCCTACTTCCTCGCCAAGCACGGCGTTCGCTACAGCGACGGTTCTGCGCTTGCGCTGGTCGATGAGTATGCAGAGGCCTGGTCTTACTACATGATCAAGGCGTCGGTGGAGCTGGCGAAGGAGAAAGGCCCCTGCAAGCTCGTCCAGAACACGAAGTACGCCAAGGGCATCGTTCCCATCGATACTCGCAAGCGTGAGGTGGATGAGCTGGTCCCGCACGTTGAACGCCTGGATTGGGAAAGCCTGCGAGCCGATCTCCGGAAGTATGGTATCCGCAACGCGACGCTCCTTGCCTGCATGCCCGCCGAAACATCGGCTCAGGTCGCCAATGCCACGAACGGCATCGAGCCGCCGCGCGATCTCGTGTCGGTCAAGCAGTCCAAGGACGGCGTTCTGAAGCAGGTTGTCCCTGAAATCCGGAGGCTAAAGAACAAATACGAGCTTCTCTGGGATCAGAAGTCGCCCGAGGGCTACCTTAACCTGTGCGCCATCCTTCAGAAATATATGGACCAGGGTATTTCAGTGAACACGTCCTATAATCCGAAATACTTCGAGGATGACAAGGTGCCCATGAGTGTGATGCTCAAGGACATCCTGAACTTCTACCGGATGGGTGGCAAGCAGCTCTACTACGCGAACATCCAGGATCAGGCCGGTGAGATCGACGTGGAGAAATTCGTTTCGTCCGCCGAGGCCGAGCCCAAGGACGAGGAAGATTGTGAGAGCTGCAAGCTCTGAGTTTCTTCCCGAGTTCAGGCAAAGTGAGAACCCGAATTTTGACTTCGGGTTCCTTCTTTCGTAATATCAGGCCATTGATCTAAGGGTTGTTGATAATGTCTTACTCTGTTTTCGATTCTGCAAACAGGTCGGATCACACGAAGTCTTTGGCGTTTCTCGATCCGAATGGCGGCGTGACCATTCAGCGTTTCGAGACGATGAAGTATCGCCAGTTTGACAAGCTTACCGACAAGCAGCTTGGTTTCTTCTGGCGACCGGAGGAGGTCGATATCCTTCGCGATGCCAAGGATTTCAAGGACCTGACCGATCACGAGCGGCACATTTTCACGTCCAATCTCAAGCGCCAGATTCTGCTGGACTCTGTGCAGGGCAGGGCACCGACAACCGCTTTCAGCCCCATCGTCTCCCTGCCCGAGCTGGAAGGCTGGATTCTGACGTGGGCCTTCTCGGAGTCGATCCATTCGCGCTCGTACACCCACATCATTCGCAACGTCTATCCGGACCCGTCGGTGATCTTCGACGAGATGATGGACATCCAGGAGATCGTGGACTGCGCGAAGGACATTTCCGAGCACTACGACCGTCTCATCAACCTGTCGATGTGGTATCAGCTGCTCGGTCCGGGCACCCACATTGTCAATGGTGAGGAGGTCAAGGTCGATCTCTATGAACTGAAGAAGTCACTCTGGATGGCGCTCATGAGCGTGAACATTCTGGAGGGCGTCCGCTTCTACGTTTCTTTCGCTTGCTCCTGGGCGTTCGCCGAGACGAAGCGCATGGAGGGTAACGCCAAGATCATCAAGCTGATCTGCCGCGACGAGAACCTTCATCTCGCCTCGACCCAGACCCTTCTGAAGCTTCTGCCGTCGGACGATCCGGACTATGCCCGCATCTCTGAGGAGACGAGGGACGCCAGCGTGAAGCTGTTCCGCGATGCGGTCGATCAGGAGAAGAAGTGGGCCGAGTTCCTGTTCAAGGACGGCTCGATGATTGGCCTGAACTACCAGCTCCTCTCCGACTATGTGGAGTGGATCGCCAACAAGCGCATGACCGCCGTTGGCCTTCCCACCATCTACAAGACCGGGGCCAATCCCCTTCCCTGGACGGCAAAGTGGATTGCCGGGGCCGAGGTGCAAACCGCGCCTCAGGAAGTCGAGAAATCCGAGTACACCATCGGCGCCGTCAAACAGGATGTCGATGACAACACGTTCAAGGGATTTTCCCTCTAACGGTTCACTTCTCATGCAACTTGGGAGAGGCAGGGCGCGCCTCTCCCCTTTTTTTATTTTCTCCATATAAAAACCTGCAAGATTATCATACGGCGTTTCGCGCCGATACGACGCTAACATCAGTAACGACAAACAGCGCTTCATGTGCGATTTTACTAAATATGTCCATGACGCTAATCGAATTACTGATGTCGCCTCTTCCATGGGAATGGAAGAGGGATGGAACTGGCGAAAGTTATGCATAAGCCACTTTCCACACCGGCAAGAAGCGATACGAGGTATCCTTCTGCGGTATCGTCTCCCATGTTACCAATATCCAGTTCCGTTCGGAGGACGGGCAGGGCATCACCGGAACGGGTTTTGCCTTTGCCGTCTTCTCGACAATCCTCGCCATTATTCGTGATTTCATCCTGCGCCACACGACCGCTTGAGTGTTGTCCTCGCGAAGGAGTTCCCGGAATACGAGTATCAGCGCACCGATTACCGAACCGCAGTTGTCTACTTCTTTAAACGCAAGTGCCGGTTGTGCGTCAGGCAATGTCGAGGGAGCAGCGAGCCAAGCGTTTGTGTCGAGCATAACACAAGGCGGAGCGGGGAGGGTCCGCGTTCCCGGCTAGTATGCCCAACGATCCGCCAACGCCGATTGTGTTGAACGTTCGAACCTATTTGCGTTTGCACGGCGGCCAGAACGCCGCGTTACAAGGTATCGGGAGGGCTCGCGTATATATATATAGTTCGCCCTTCTGTGAGGCTGAAATTTTTCTCCGTTCTGGAGTTGACAGAACGTGAATTCCGAGGCATATTATTTGCCACTGTCGAGCGCGCATTGCCCGCCATGGCTTCATGCCATAGCGGGACGATTTTGCTTCGGGCATGTGTGAGCTCGCTGTCAATACAGCGCGCATTTTCATCATGAAATCAGATTACCCTTAGGCCATCCGTGAGGATTGTTGGCCAGCGTTGTCGCTCGGCCACCGAACGGATTGGCTCATTTATTACAGGAGTCAATATATGTTTTATTGTACGTCAGAACTCATGAGGCGTCTCAATCGGCCTGAGCATCGCAATCGTGCTTTACGAAAAGTCAAATGCTCTACGCACTGGATGCCGCATGGTGACAGTTATTGCATGATTGCCAAGACCCTCCCTTGGTTCTATGGCGAAAATACGACTGGCACGACTTCATGCTACGTGATTTATGCTGACAGATTGGGTAGCGGGGAAGCCAAGCCTTCGCTTTGTCATTTAGCCCTTGCTGTTGCCGTAACGGTCCGTCCAGGAGGAAACACGCTTGATGTGTGGATGGACCCGAACAATGCAGACATATCTTGGATACCTGCACTGCTGGATTATAAAAATAAGCGCAGCTTGGTCCTTTCGGTAAGTGGAAGTAGTAACCCCGTATTTACCGAGAAGCTAGCTTATGCATTTCATGATTCTGGCTGGTACGTAGGGGTTAATAACGCAATTGGGGAGGAAATAGAATGGGACGGAAACCCTGATTTCGGTCAATGGGTCTCACGATTGGGCCTGAACGACACATATCAGATTTACTTCGAAAGGTAATATCTATTTTACATTTCGCGCATGTAGCTGATATACTTGTTTCATTCATGAAACAGGGTTTGCCATGATCACTATATACACGAAGGCACAGTGTCCACACTGTGTCGCCGCGAAAAGCTACCTATCGCGAAACGACATTCCCTTCAGGGAAGTCAATGTTATGGCCGACGAGAATGCCCTAAACTTTCTCAAGAGCCGGGGACACAAAACCGTCCCGCAGCTCTATGTCGGTGATACACTTTTCGTGGAGGGCGGTAACGCTGCCCTCCACGCCATGACTCCGGATGCCATTCGCGCTCGCCTGGCCGAGCTTTCCGGGAACGCCTGACAAACCAAGTCGGGGGACTGTTGGATATCGCTGTGGACTGCCAGTACGTTTGCTTCTCGACCACCGATCTCGCGAGAATCGTTCGGGAGGTAAATGAGACGCAACGCATCGCCGTGGAAGACTTTCGTGACACATTTCTCCAGACGGTGGCGCAACGCTGTGTCCAGCTGTGCGACAACAAGTTTGTCGGAATCCCGGATGTTCCGGATGATCCCTTATATTACGCGATAGACCGTTTGTCCTCTATCGGAACGACATCTGTCACAATCGATCTCATGAGTGACGGAGAGAGTGTTTTCGGTCGTTTCAGCGGTCTATACTATCCAATTGAGCTTCTGATTAAGAGTGGACTGATCAAAACGGAGGATTGCCGTCTCGACAAGATAACAAAAGACGAGACCTTCAGGGCGTTCTGGAGCGAAGCCGCTGTCAAAACGACGCTCAGGATGGAGTTCGACGGCAGCAACATTTACCGCGACATTGAACCCGAGGAAATCCTTCAGCGGGTACCAAAATTCGAATACCGCGTCCTCGACGCAGCGAAGCGGCTTTTTGCTTTCCGGATGAAAGACAATCCAGAGGATGGTTTCAATTTTCCTCTAGTGGACAGGAGAAAATTGGAAGAATTCGAGAACGTCAAACGTGAAGTAAAAGGTCTGCTACCCCAGACGCTGACCAGAGAGCATCTTGTAGGGAAATCCAAGGTTCGGCGTTTCGACGACACTAGATCTGAGTAATTGTAATTCGCGAACCGATGATGATATAATTCCAGTTGTTCTATTGAGGAATATTAATGATCATTCAGAAGAAAGGTTACACCACCGGTGACACTGTCGCGCTTCGTCTCCTGACCGGAGAGGAAGTCGTCGGCAAGGTCGTCACAAACGATGATATCAGTATCACGATCACCAAGCCGGTCTCGGTACGCACCGTCATGTCCCCTGACGGAGCCGTTCACATCGCCTTCGCGCCGTTCATGGTGTCCGTGGCCGAGAACTCAGATTTCCGGATTGCGCTCGACAAGCTTCTCGTGAGCCCTCTCCTTGCGCGCGACGAGGTCCGCAACCGCTACATCGAGGCAACGACCGGCATCATCACCGGACAGACCGTGCAGGTGCCGCAAGGATGAGCCTCAGGCAAACCCGAGTAGGGGATTCCTGTACGCATGGCGCCGTCGTTGTTACCGGAGATGGGATCAGAATGACCGATGGTCGGCGTGTAGCCAGGCGCGGAGACATTGTCATCTGCCCATGGCACGGCGCCAATCCCATCGTTGCGGTCCTGACGAGCGAGCTGGTCACCTCGTCTGCCGAGACGAGCCATATCGGCAGCGTTTCGGCCTGCGGAGCCGTCATCGTCACCGGCTCCAACATCACATTTCATGCAAAGTGAATTATGGCCGACCTTCCGTTCCCGTTCAATGCAACGATCCTGAGAACCTACGACCTCCTTCAGAACGACGCCGCCTACAACAAGGGCTGCGTAGAGGAGACGGATGGCGTTCGCAGCAATATCTCACTGGTGTCCGAGATCATGGACGCCATGGGCCTGCCCGAGCTTGGCTCCCATTCGTCACAACTCGCCACCTACTCGGATGGCATTCTCTCATCTCTGAAGGGCCACCTCGAAAACCATTTCGAGCATCTGCCGACCAACCTCGGCGTCATGTCGGGGTACATCAATGACCTCGCCGCCCTGTCCCGACTGCCGGGCTACAATCACCCGGCTTCTGTATCCCTTCTCTCGACGACCAGCATGTCATCCGGTGGCAAGTGCGGCTCCATGGCGGACGCATTCGGCTCCATCATGGGCAAGGCGAGCGAGTTCATGGGGGCGCTGTCTGGTGGCGTCGGCCAGCTCGGAGGAATCCTCGGCGGCCTTCTCGGAGGCGGTGTCCTTGGGGCCGTCCAGCAGTTCGCCAATCTTTCCGGGCTGTCGAACATCCCCGGCATCAACCAAATCGGCTCACTTATGGGTGGGCTTCAGAACGGCAATCTCAGCTCTCTAGGTCAGATCGGGACCCTGATCAGCAACATCGGTCGGATGGCGAACATCAACGACCTCGGTCAGCTCGGGACCCTCATCGGCGGCGACCTGAGCAAACTGGTCAACGTGGGAGACATGTTGCAGTCGATGGCCGGGGCCATGAACCAGTCTGTGTCCTATCAGGGCATCGGCAACACGGCGCCAGCCCTTTCCGGCATCGGTGAGCTTCAGGACGCCCTGTCGGCCGTTCGTCTCACACAGGTGTCAGAGAGCCTCAACAGCCTCGCGGTGAAGATCATCAGCGCCTCTGGTGTTCCAGGCATCGGGGATGTCGAGCAGCTTTCCGCTCAGCTCGGCGGAATCGCCGACCTTCTGGACGCTCCCGGTGGTCTTCAGCAGGTCCCTGACGTAACCGAGACAATCAACAACCTCTCGGCCCTCAAGTCGCGGATCAATTCGCTGACACCGTCTCAGCTAGAGGCACTCCGGGGCAGGGCGGACATACCCGGCATCCTCTCCGGGATCGATACAGCCCTGTCTGACCTCGGCACTGTCAACAACATGGCCGGGTTCGTCGGAAACCTGGGCACCGTGCGCTCCAGTCTTGAGGCATTCGGGGGACAGACTGGTTTCGGCAACCTTGGCCAGTTGCAGGGACGCCTCTCTGGTGTCCTCGGCAAGATGGGGGCTCTCAACGGCACCCTCGGCAATATGCTGCCCATCAGCAATGTGATGCAGCAGCTTCAGGGTGTCATGGGAAGTGTCACGAACCTCATGGGCATGGGAGGCCACATAGGGTCCATGACCAGCCTTCTGGGGCAATTCCAGGGCCTCCTGGGCTCATTGGGATCGGGTCTCGGTGGCATCCTGGGTGCCCTTGGTACCGGACCGCTCGGAGGCCTCATGGGCGCCCTCGGAGGTGTCATGGGTCAGGTTGGCGGCATCATGGGGCAAATCGGAGCGATGATCGGCGCGGAGAATGCCATGCTCGGGTCTGCAATGTCCGCGTTGCAGCGTCTCGCCGGATCGTTCAACCTCAAGCAGCTCTTCTCGCAGGAGTGCGCGCGGGAAGTTCTCGACAACGTCGGGTCTCCCGCCCTGCTTGATACCCTGTCCGGAGGGGCAGGTGGCGGCTCTTCCGGTCCAGGAATTCCGCTACGGGATGGCGACATCAACATCCCCCCTCCCGATGTTCCCGATGTTCCACCCGTGGTCATCGTCCCGGATCAGCCTTCGACACAGAACCCTCTCTACGAGACGATTTCTCCGACGCTGGTATGAAAACGGGGCCTCAACGGCCCCGTTTTTCAATCTCCGATGAAGGGATTATCGTCATCGTCCATGTTCCGTCCGCGATTGCGGCGCGGGCGACCGACATGCTTCATGCGCCGTTCGAGAGCGCGAGCCCGCTCGATTTCGTCCACGTAGCCATCACCGTTGAGATCGTCTGGATCGGCGTTGGCCTTCAGTCCGATCGCAGCACCACCGCCGCCGAGAAGCGCAGCTAGACCTGCGCCCCATCCAATGGCGTCGAACGTTCCACCCTGATAGATCGAGTAGGCGGAAATGAGCATGTACGCCTGGATGGACTGGAACCACATGACGCGAGCGATGTCGTAATTGTTGTTTCGACCCGTAAACAGGTCCTTGAAGAACTTCTTCATGGCGGCCTACTCCCCGGCGCTATTTACGAGTAGGGCGCCGACCAATATCATCGCTGTAAATAAAAGACGTGCATTCTGTGCTTGCGCTCGATTTCCATTTCGCGCCAGCGTTGCATTCGACGCTCCAGGTCTTCCAGATCGGTCGCCTGCATCAGATATCTTTCCTCTTCACTCATGCAAAAACGCTTCCACGCCTCGGCGAGACGCGACTTGAACTTCTTCAACATAATTCTCCCGGAAATTAATATGCGCTGTATTTAACCCGTTTGCTATTTTACTGCCATGCATTTCATTCATACCTGATGAGATGGACAATGAATGGGCGCGCGTTTCTATTTCGCGTTATCTCACGAGATATTTTGATGATAAATACTGTCGTATTTGATCGGGTGTGGTGGAATTGGTAGTCACAACCGGCTGTTAACCGGTCGCCGAAAGGCATTGCAGGTTCGAGTCCTGCCACCCGAGCCAGTTTTGTGGCGCCTGACCGACACAAGCGCCCATACTCGATCATTCCCAACTCCCTCGGTTGAGCGACTTTTCCACCCCCCTCAGCTGCTTGGTGACAACCGTCACAGCCGGGTTGCCACTGGCTCTCTTTCTCGGCCAGAAACTCTGTGCCGTTTCAGAAAACGGATAGCGCTGGGGCCGGGATGGGAACGTTTGCGACGAAGTTCAAAGGTTGTTGGAACCACGCTGCATGCAAAGCGGGGAAGGGCATAAGCTACGTGCTCGGTCTTGTCCTCACCCTGGTCCCGCCTGCACTGGGAGTCGCCCTGATGCTTGGCGTGATGGCTCTGGTCTATCTTGCCCTCACTCCACTTCAAGACAGACTTACCCATCTGGCGTTTGTGGAAATCTGTGCCCTGGCTGGGCTCGTGGTCATCCTCCCAACAGCCCTGTTTGCGGCCGCCATCTATGACAGCTCATTCGGCAAGCGCCTGCACATGGCCGTCGCGGCTCTTTGCGGAGACTGGAACCATGTGCTCCAGAATGCCGAGACTGCATCTAATGCAAAAGAAAAGGCGGCCCAGTGAGGGCCGCCCTCGAAGTTGGGGAAGTGGACTGCACACTTCCCAGCGGAGCATTTCATTCAGTTCCATGAGCCCGTTAGCTTGTGGCGTCTCGCGACCACAAATCCGATTCCGATGACGAAACCGGCGAGAACGGTGGCTCCGGCCAGAATTCCGTAGGCCTGATCGGCAGCTCGGATCACGAACCCCGCCACAATGAGCACGGCAACCATGAGAAGAACACGGGGCATCCATGACATCTTCTCGGGCAGGTTGCCGAAACGACGGTCAGACATATCGGTGTCTCTTCCTGTCTTCCAGTGTTCGCGAAGCTCTCTGGGGCGCCTTCTAGCGAACGTCTTTTTTCATAAGGTAAACAGTTCCTGTGGGTGTTTTCAACGGGGATGGCACTCACCGCCTCTTGTCTGCCCGACGGGAAAAAACGCTTATGGGCGTCCCCAAACCTTTCATTACGCGAGACCGTAAGGAAGCGATCCTTTACGGGATCGCTTCCTGTCCGTCGAAGGCACTGTGATCAGCAGACCAGCGCTTCGCGCACCTTCTCGTAGGTGGCCACGTCGAACCGCACCAGCACCTCGTCGTCACTGGTGACCACCTCAGCCACGGAGAACGCCTCCAACAGCTCGCGCAGGCGGGCCTTTGGCGAGAAGGACGCGACGGTCTTCTCGATGTGCTTCTTTGTCACCCGACGACGACCGGTCTTGTCGGCCTCGGCGATCTGATCACGGATGATCTGGATCGCCTCCTGCTCGGGGTAGTGGCGCAGGGTCTCGGCCGCCAGAGTCGCCGAGATGCGGCGCTGCGTGATGTACTTCTTGATCTCGACGGGCGCCTCCTGAAGGGCCAGGAGCTGGCGAACGCTGTTCACAGTGCAGCTCGACCGCTTGGCAATATCGTTCTCGGACCAGCCGAGAGCCATGAGCTTCTTGTAGACGACCCCGGTCTCAAGGGGAGAAAGTCGCTTACCGGCGTTCCGGACGATCTGAGACAGAATGCGATCGCCCTCGTCGGAGCCCTTCGGGACCGTCTTCACCGGGACGGTCTTGATCTGCGCACCGTTGGCGATGGCGCGCATCGTCGCGAAGTACCGGCAGTGACCGTCAACGATCTTCAGGCGGCCATTGCAGACATAAACCTCAAGAGCATCGAGGACGCCGTTCTCGGCAATGTTCTTCGACAGCCAATCGATGTGCTTGTGGTTCTCGGGGTCGTCCAGGTCGCGGGAGTTCCAGCCCGGCTCGACGTAGAGGCTGAACGGATTGACGCGGAACTCGTCGGAGCGACCGTCCGCGATCTCCTTGATGCCGCCCTTGCCACCCTCCTGAAGCTTGCTCTCGGCGAGGGCAAACAACTCCGGGGCCGCCTCCTTGGCCGCAGCACGGGCGGCTTCGAAGTCAAGAACAACCGGCGCCTCGGGAGCGTGAACGGCAACAGCAGTCATATCTACACTCCTTATTTCTGTATGAATACGTTGTGGAATCGCTTTGATGGCTGAACTATAGCCGAGATTCGGTTTTCGTCAACGATTTTTCGTGCGTTTGGTAAGCCCTTGCAACAGCGCCGTTTTCCGCCCTGCGATCGTGTTTCGTCAACGAGTTTTCGCCCTTTGCCGAGCCATCAGGCCGACCCGCGACCCGGATCGCGAATCGACGGCGTCGGCGGGAGCAGGGCAAGCGCCCGTCATCCTAAATAATGTATGGTGAAAACTTTCGTTGACGATCTTTCAGAAAAGGATAAGAGAAGGAGACGGGCTCAGAGCCTCGTCGGTACATCGGCTGGGCGGCCAGATGACGACTTCTACAGAACACCGCCAGAAGCAACGCATGCTTTGCTGGACCGCGAACGGTTCGACGGCATCATCTGGGAACCTGCATGTGGCGACGGTGCCATATGTTCGGTGCTTGCAGAGCGTGGCTATGACGTTCTGGCTACCGACCTGATCGACCGTGGTTACGGGGAGGGCGGTCATGACTTCTTCTCGTCCCCATACACAGCCCGGAACATCGTCACCAATCCGCCATACAAGTTTGCCGAAAGGTTCGTGCGGCATGCACTGGATCGAACGACCGGGAAGGTCGCGATGCTGCTCAAGTTGCAATTCCTGGAGGGTGTGAAGCGAAAGGCCCTGTTCGAGCAGACACCGCTCCGAACCGTCTACGTATTCAGCAAGAGGCTGAGCATGTACCGGAATGGAGACGGGGATGGGTATTCTACAGGCATGATCGCCTTCGCTTGGTACGTGTGGGAGCACGGATACCAGGGTTCTCCCACGCTCTCGTGGATTTGAAACAAGACGGCGTGGAGTTTCTGGCGAGATCATGGCCGGAGTTTTTGTGTTTAGAAACAATATAGCGACAGAATGCCCCTTCCCATCCGATGACCAAGGGCTATAATGAATCCGATCACACTGATTTGCCTCGTCTGGGAAGACATTAAGCAGAGGTCCAATGAGACGCCAAATCCCGCAGTTCAAGGTGGAGATAAAGCGTTCGCGACGGCCGATGAGAACGGGAAACGGTATCGAGCCGGAAGGTAATACCATCGACCCGATCTACGACGATGAACTTCCAGTGCGGGATATTCGCGAGGATATCTCGTATGACCAGCTGCGCGCCGCCGAGGAAGCGCTGTTTGGGCGTTCGTTTCAACCGCAGAACGTGACAATGAGCAACGATACCTCGAAGTCGGACGATCTGGAAATCCCTTCCTTCCTGCGTCGTACGGCAACTCCTTCACCACAGCCCGAGGCCGTGACCGCCTCGGTGGAGCCGCAGGTCGCTCCCGAACCGAAACCCGAGGCTGCGCAGGAGAAGAAGGTTCTCCCGAGCCTCCTCGGTACCGATCCGGTTGAGGAGCGACTGTCTGAAGCCAACAAGCGCTCCAAGCGCGGCCCGAAGAAGGTAGACACCCTCGAAGGCAACGAACCAGCCTCCGTCCCGCAGCAGAAGAAGCTCTTCGACGTGCTGGAGGACAATTCCCAGCCAACGCTCTTCGTTGATGCGCCCGTCGAGACGAAGAGCCGGGATGTCGAGGAGGCCAAGGTCGAAGAGGCAGAAGTTGAAGAGACTCCTGCACCGGTTGCCGAGAAGACCGAGGACGTGGTCGAGGCCGCGCCGGATGTCGTTGCGGAAGCCCCGACTGAGGAGCCCGCACCGGTTGCCGAGACCGAGGCGCCAGCCGTGGACGAGACTGCGCCGGTCGTCGTAGCGGAGCCTGCGGCCGAGGAGCATGCCCCGGTTGTCGAGGAGCCGGTCGTTCAGGAAGAGACGCCGGTCGAGACGGCTTCTCCTGAGGAACCCGCTCACGCGACGAGCGAGGCCGAAACGGCCGATGTGGCCCCCGAACCCGCGCCCATTACCGACGACGAGTGGGAAGAAGCAGCTCCTAAGGACGAGGCTGCCGCACCGAAGGCGGCTGCACCGAAGACCCGCAAGCCGCGTCATCCCCGGAAGCAGACAGCCCCGAAGGTCGCTGTCCAGCAGCCTGTTCAGACTCCCGCACCTGCACCCGCTCCCACGCCCGCTCCAGTTGCGAGCACACCGGCTCAGACCGAGCCAGCCGGGGAATTCTCGGGTGTGCGTCCGCCGAAGCGCCTTCTCTACAACCGCTGGGCCTCGCGCGAACTAGCCAAGGTCGCGAAGTTCGCGGAGAAGGAGCACGCGGGCTTCCTCAAGCCGGGCGAACGCTGGAAGCGTCGCCTTCCGGCCACTCTGTGGTGAGCATTTCTCAGGGGAGAGAGGCGGCTTCGTCTCTCTCCCGTGCCTTCTTGCGCTCGATGAGTTTCGTTCGCGTGGCTCTCTCTGCGCGATGCCACCCTTCCTGAGGGTGCCGCCCAGCCACCGCGATGAAGTCCTCCCGGTCCTTGATCATGCGACGCCGCGCGTTCGCGCAGGTGTCCAGGAACCAGCTGGACAGTTTGATATTGTAGACGATGTCGATCCGCTTCGGTCGTCCGCGTCCGCTGCGGTCATAGATCGGCTCGGGGACGATCTCGTCGGCGATGCCTGCCGTGATCAGGTCGTTCAGGTACGTGGTGATCTTGTCCCAGGCATCGCGGGCACGGCTGTACGTCCCCATACCCGAAATCTGCTGGATTTCGGAAGCCCGGACCTGGAACACCTCCTGCTCCGTGTTGGAGAAAAGCACCAGGTAGTGCAGGCGCTTGTACACCCAGCGCGGGATCGCCTTCAGCGACATCAGCAGCCCGTAATCGACATCGTGCAGATCGAGCCGCTTGATGGCGTCTGCCATCAATGAATTGAGTCTGATGCGCGCAATGTTGCTGGAGACCCGCTCCTTGTTGGTGTTCTTCCTGTAGCGCAGGGAAGGGAATATGGGCTCCGACAGGATGTTCTCGATCTCCTCGCCATCCTCATTGTCAATCCGGCTGATCTCGACCTGCGCCTTGTTGAGGACGTCGAGAGCCGCGTCGATCTCTTCGTAGCTGTAGGTGTGCCCATTGGCGCGCAGCTCGTTCCATATTTGATAGAGACCGACCGTCACCGACACGACCTCGTCGGAGTCGAGCGTCATGTCTCGATGGATGGTGGCGATACGGCGGATCGCCAGCTCGACCAGGTGCTCGCGCTCGCCAGGGTACTCATCGGTCTCGCGCCCATCTTCATGGCGGATGCGGGCAGGGCGAAGTGTCAACTTGTAGACCCTGCCGCCAGCCTCGAACGTCCGGTCGATGGACTTCAGGTAGCGCCCGGACTCGCGGTCCTCGGCCGATGTGTAAAGGACCGTGTAGGGCGCCATGTCCCAAAGCCCGAGCGCCTTGGAGTAGCCCTTGTCGTCGGAGGAGAAGAAGTCGAACTGGAGAGGCTCGTTGATGACCCTCGGCTTGGAGGGGACCGACCCGCGCTTCTGCACCGACATTGCTTTGTCCTTGAGATTCAACAGAATGAGTCTCGCGACCGGTCGCCCGGATGTCAAATTTCGCAGCCTGCGAGGGGCGACCGACTATGAGGTATTTGTCGCGAAATTCCCCCTCCGCCTGGTCCCCAAACTATGAGGTTTTTGTCGCGAAAGTCCCCCGTTTGGGCCTGTCCGGGGAGCTTCAGAGCCTTCCGACCCCCCTATAAGGTATTTGTCGCGAAATTATTTCCCATTGTTTCTCAGTGGGTTACCGGATCGCCGTCGGGCAGTCCGATCCTTCTGGCCGAGTTTCGCGACAAATACCTCACAGCGCCCGCTGCGCGGAGCCATCCGGCTTCTCGGATTCCGGAGGATTCCGGAGCGGTCACCGACTTTCGCGACAAATACCTTATAGTTCGGGGGGTCAACTATGAGGTTTTTGTCGCGAAATTCCCCCGCGCCTCTGCTCCGCCCTCCCCAGGCATGAGGTATTTGTCGCGTAATTCGCCGAACCCGACTTTCGCGACAAATACCTTATAGTCTAAGCGGCTCTCGCAGCCAGAATTGCGGCGGAATTGCGCGTTGGGGCTTGACCGACTCAAGTGACTTTGAATCTTTGACAGATCATTAATGTGGGCGCCGATTCATACGCCCCAGGATGGAGGATCAGCATGTGATGGACCCTCGAAACGAAGCGCCCGCCAGGTGGTGCTGACGGGCGCTCGGTAAATGGGTGTTTGCTACCGGAGTAGCTCACAACACACTCAAGGTAGCCATCCCCCGACAACTGGTCAAGAGCGATCGGGCGTGTTCCCGACACGATGAACTATTGTCTGTACAGGTGTTGAAACCTGTCTCGGCAGATCATCGGAGGAAGATGGCGGAGTGACCGAGAAAGCCGCGAAGGCCAAGCGAATATTAGATTTTCGAGCCCTTCAGGCACGGTCGGGGTTGACCCTGCCGAAAGACTCAGCACTCATGCTTTTGTTAACCATAACCTGTGGACGGCGCGTGGATAACTGCCGCCCGCGCCCGCAGATCATCAAGGACTTCATCGATGTGACGGCAACGGCACAAATGAAAACACCCGTCAGCGGCAACTGACGGGCGTTTTCTGAAACTCACAGCGGCAAGGGCCGCTAGTGACGCTTTCCTCGCAGTAGCGACACTAGCGAATCAGCCCTTTATGGTCAAGACGGCTCGGGTGTTTTCCCGAGACGCTGGCCTATTGCCGCTCCTCTGAAACATCTCAGCGCGCCCGATCTCGGCATCTGGCGCGGTAGGAGCGTATTGGCATGCGCTTTAAGACCTCCAAGTACGGACCATCCCGCTGGTCCGGCCCATATTGGATGCCCGGTCGCCTCCGTGATTGGCTCAACGACCGCCTAGGTCACAAGGAAACCCCGGCTCACGTTCTCGCTCGCTTCCTGGCCCGCTTTCATGCCGGTCCCAAGACCTGGGGTCGGCATTTTGTCATCTGCCGGGCGGCGCTCGCGCAGGTCGAGGAACTGGGGCTGACCGAGAAGCAAATCCGCCTGGCGATCGCCAAGCTTGAAAAGATCGGCTTCATCGCCCGCGTGTCCGGGACCGGCAAATGGCGCTGGAGCGCCACAACCGAGGGTTGCCGCAGGGCTCCCATCTTCTGGCGTTTCTCCGGTGTCGCGGCAGCCATGCTGGCCTTCATGTTGCGGAGAAAGTCACAAGGGCCAAAATTTATCGCTAACGCTCGCAATTCTAGGATAGATAAGGGTTTCAAAGAACCTGCGAGCGGAGCGGTCCATTTAGGCCCTAAAAATTTCGGAGACCGCAGAGGCGGGTCGTCGCCCCCTGATGGGTGGTGGTCAGGACAACTGCCGGGAGAGGCGTGATGCGAACGGTTCCGCTCATCGCGCCGCGTCGTGAGCGTCTGGTCGAGGTACCTGCCGCCTGCGATCTGTCTCGCCGCTACAGCCTGGATGCGACCTTGCTCTTGGCAGTGGTGCTGACAGCAGCCACCATTCTCGTTACGGCCACCTGGATTTGAGGCGGCCGAGCGGTCATCGTGGCATCGACCGACTAAGGTCCCGTTAAGAGGGAGGGGGAATGCGTTGGTTCTTATGGATTTTCGCGTGGTTTGCCGCGTTTGTCGGGGTAGCCACGGCGGCCGAGATCAAGAAGGTGGATCGTCCGAACTGCGGCTATGTTCTGTCAGGCCGGATCGAAAAGGGCGACTTGCAGAAGCTGAGTTCCAGCGGCATCGACTACGGTGACACGCTGTGTCTGGCGAGCGACGGCGGCAACTACGCCGAAGGCCTCGCCATCGCCGAGTTCCTCATTGAGAAGACCATCGGTACGTTCGTGGATGATGGGGAACAGTGCTTTTCGGCGTGCGCGAACCTGTTCATGGCCGGGAACAGCCAGGAGGAGAACTTTCTGATGCCGAGGCGTTCGATCCACTATCGAGCGCAACTCGGTTTTCACGCGCCCTACCTCGATTTGCAGGAAGGTCAGTTCTCGGCAGAGACCGTGAAGGCGTCGTATGGGGCCGGTTTGGCAGCGGTCGCCAGGGTTCTGGCGCTTGGGGCCGGATATCGCGGAGAAATCTTTCCGAGGTCGCTCGCTATCGAAATGCTCAAGAAGGGACCGGATGAGGTCTACCTGATCGACACAATCGGAAAGGCCAGGCGGTACAAGATCGTTGTCGTCGGGCTCCCCGCGCGACCGATCAACCTCAAGACGCTTTGCACTCTCTGCGACCTCTATCATCAAGAGTCCGAGGACATGGCCTCGTCCGACGAGGAGGACAGTTACCCTGTGTGCACCGACGTGTCCGGTGTCCGAACGAAGACGCAGAAGTCCTTCACGGAGTTCCGGTTTCCTGGTTTCGGCGGCGAAGGCATGTATGAGTGCGTGATCCGGGCGAAGGTCGGCAAGAACCGGGCGATCACGAACGTAAGGCTCCACAGCGAGCTGGTCGAAGAGGGGAAAACCCGCTTGAACGACTACGAATTCATCGAGCCGGATACCTACCTGTTCTACGAGGCGTCCACGCCCATCGGAAAAGGAAAGGCCCCGTAACGGGGCCTTCCAATCTCAACCGTTCCAGCAGGGTGGCGGCTTGCAGCCGCTCATTCCGGGAAACGGGTTGGGCTGGTTGCGGACGCGAGGTCGCTTGTCCAGGGAGATACCTCGGGCCTTCAGACCGCGAGCGTCGTCATAATGGATGACGATCATACCGAGCAGGTCCTCGCGCTTCGCTTCCATGGAGATGGTGGCGAAATCAGTCGCTTGACCAAACGCGGTGCCGAGGTTCTGCATGCTCACCTCGCCTGCGTCGTGAACGCAGCATGCGGTGATGGAAGCCCCATAGCTGACGCAACCTGATGCCGAGTACGTACCGACCCCGTCTTGATAGCCATTCGCGTAAATCCACCCAGGCAAGGGCTGGGTCTGGATGCTCCTCAAGGGGTGGGGAACGGTGGTGTAGATCGGGTGCTGGAGCTTGTATGCGAGGAGACCGATCACACCGACGTTGCGCGTCGAACCGCTGGCGAATTGCGCATAGCTCTTGCCTTTACCAGCAAACTCAAACGAAGCGGCCGTCGCGCTGTCCACCTTCCAGCCGGGGATCGTGATGCTGGCGCCAGGATCAACGAGATAGCCTGACGAGTTCGGACCAGCGTCCTTTCCGTCGATCACCGACAGACCATCGACGGAGACGATCGCCTCGATCGGAAAGAGATTGTGATTGCGAACGACGATCTCGTAGCGAGAGCCTGGTCGTCCCTCGACGAAAACCTGGCCGTTGTGCGGGTACTCGGTGATCTGGCGACCGCGAACATGAACTTCAAGGGAAACGTTATTGTACCGCATGAATGAACTCCTCAAGCAATCTCCGCCACCCCAGTGGCGCGATAGACCGTCGTGCTCGCAGAAAGCACGGCCATGGTCCTCTCAATGTCCTTCATCTTGAATTTCTTGGATCGGCTACGATGAAAGCCGAGACTCTTTGCAATCGTCAAAGCGTTGTCGGTCGCCCCCAAATACATGAACCGCCAATTCGCGGCTTCGTATTTCTTGATCAACGCTCTGACCTGTCTCGGCCCGTTCCTCGACATGTTGTCCTCACCATCGGTCAGGACAACGAACAGGACCTGAAAGTCGCCCGTCCAGTTCGCAGTTCGTGAACTAAGGGCATTGATGCGCTCGATGATTGCGTCATACAAATTCGTTCCGCCACCAGGAAGGAAGGTTCTCTCCGTCATAGGAGGAACGAACCTGATGTCGATGTCCTGGATAGGAGTCCGGATCGAACCGGAGTGGAACTTGCTCAGCGAAAGAAGGCATTCACCTTCGACTTCTGCCTGATCCTTGAGAAAGGAATTGATCGCTGAAATTGTCGCGGTCTTGAATGCTGACATCGATCCGGTCTCGTCGATGACAAGTTCAACGACAGTGGATCGACCGCCCGCCGGAAGCGATTGATCAACGTGTTCTACCATATTTCTCCTTACCGGGTCTTTACTACCTCACCGACTTGCGAGGTTTTTACTGCCCGTATCATCGGACCAATTTCCGATGTAACAATATTTATACATAATTGGAGCGCTCGAAATCAAAATCGAAATTGTCTTACAAGGGTCTTCGACCGTTTTTATTATTCTTGATCGCATCTCTGGTGTACAATTGGCCCGTTTGGAAGAACATTAGTTGAATGGTTGACACAGCATATTTGGAAAACAGTTACGCCTCCGAAGTCGATCCCAGGAGGCGGCCGATGCGAGATCGTCAGAAGTTAGGAATCGAGATGGTCGCCCGCTGGATGACCCGCAGGCGAGGCATCGACCCGGACGCAAAGGTCTACTACCGGCTGCACAAGGACGGTACACGCTCCCGCATCGACGAGCGCGACCCCAAGGAATACGACGGCGTCGTGTCGGCCTGGGTCTGGTATGGCCTCTATGAGGCTACGGAACTCGTTTCCGTCTACAACGCCGCCGTCACGGCCGGGGATGATCCTGTACCGGAGACGTTGACCGGCATTCGCCAGATTGTGGCGGGTGCAACACATCCCTTCGACTGGAATTTGTTGGAGGAGAGCACGGATAACGCCTGCATATTCAGTGTTCTCCTGGCGATGTACAACGTAGTCCGTCAGGCTGCTCACAATGATAAAGACCAACGCATTCTCGGTAACATTCGAGCGGCCGACATGGAACGAGCGTTGCTCGGGGTCTTTAACGAGATCGTCTATATGCATCGCAAGGGCAGGGACATGTCGTGGGGCGCTCTTGTGCAGCACGACGAAGTCGAACGAACCGTCTCCGTTGTTCGCCGCGCGCATTACTGGATGCTTGATGATGAACTTCACGTCTGGGGACTGACTACCGGAGACAATGGTTACGAGCGGACACACATCTGTGTATCTCGCAAAGACCTGCCAGCACCCCCACAGCACAACAAGTAATTTCGAATACCGGATGGGTGCTCGCAGGCGCGGCTGACAAGCTCGTCATGCAGCCCTCCAAGAGAGACAGGTAGATGCTGACCCGTACCAGAAGCACAGTCTCTGTGCGCCCATGAAGACGCACGGTGGGTCGGTCCCCCGTGTTCTCTGATCATCGGTCTTTCTATCGTCACTGTGCTTGGCATCGGCCCGCACGAAAAAACGTGCGCATAATTACAAAATGTTTCTCATTGCGGAAATAACGAAAGGATTTTCAATCATGACGACTTTTCTCATCGACACCATCACATCTCGCGAAACGTATCTGGCATATCGTCAGAACTGGCGGGATTCCTACCGGGAGCTTTCCGAGGCAATCAGGGAACTAAAGATCAAGATCAAGAATGACGATCGGGCTTATCGCCTTTCGCACGTAGATGTATTGAAGCGCATCTCGCTCTCCCGGATTGCCACGGCGATGCTCGCCGAGCTGAAGGAGGCCAAGAGGTTGGCTCGTTTTCAGAAGCAGAAGTCAGTCGCATGACGAGCGACCATTGAGGAATGTGCTTCGTGGCGCCGTCGCCCTGAAACCATTCCCTGCCTCCTCGTCTTTAGCCGAAAGCCGCCCGATCTGGTCATGGGTAGATGAACGCTGCGAACGAGCAGAGGAATATCACGCCAAGTCAGATACGTTTCCGCGCGGCTATTTGGACTTGACGCCATTCGTCGATATCACGACGGGCGGGAGGGTTTCTCCAGGATTCCGACCGTTCCGCGCCCTCAACTTCAGTTAGGAGGTGCGCCATGAAACGTTACGTCTACCTGGCACCATTTCTCTTTTCCTACTGGGCGGCAAATCCGCAACGCTTGCATAGTGAGTTTAGTGCAAGTTGTTTTAGTAAGCATCCTAATTTTCCTATCCGAAACATTTTCGCCTGTAATACACCAGAACAAAGCGCTGCTCAATACGTCTGCCGCGATGTCTTTGGCAGGCCTCCGTTGCGAGTGCAATGGCGAAAAATTTCGGACCCCCTGGAACAATTGTGGTTACGCCCTGCTTGAAGTGCATTGCTGGACCAGATGGCGCTGAGAACATTTTGAATTGAAGTACGTCACTCCGAGGCGCGCAGCTAAACCGACTGCGCGCCGTTTCGCTTGTCATTCCCTCCATGCTGATGAACACTCTATCTCGCAGGGTGAAACACCGAGTGTTTGGAGGGTTAGGGGATGCCATCCATCTTGTCAGGAGCCTTTGGTATCGCGGTGTATGTACTTTATCTGATTATAGGCTTCGTACAAATGTTCGCCATTATGGACGGCGTTTCTTATGCCCTTGGTATAGGAAAAGTCCTTAGTTTTTTTATCGCTTTTTTCCTGACATATATCCCACTGGTTGGAAGTTGTTTTGGCGTATATGGCGCGGTGGAGGTTTGGGATTGGCATCTCTATCAGGCGATCCTGTTGTTCTTCTGGTATGCAATCATCGCAACTTTTGCATTCATCTTAACAATTTCGATTAGAATTCTTGAAAAGGGAGTAAAGACATAGGAATGCGTGACGCCTCATGTAACGAGGAAGCCGGGGCGCCACGCGAGCCTGAATTATATGGTACCTCCTGCCGAGATGTCGTAACGTATTCTTATTTCGGCAGGAGTTATTTTATGAGCATCGTTCTAGACAGTGACGGAGTTTTTGCCGACTTCGATCTCCGCGTTTACCAGCTCTTCGGGAAGTGGCCACGGGAGATGAACGAAGCCCACATGTGGGCTCTCATCAATAAAAGAAACGACTTTTGGTACGAGATGCCGCTCAAGAGCGACGCCATGCATCTCTGGGAGAAGGTTGTACACCTTCAGCCCATGGTGCTCACCGGCTGCCCGAAGAGTGGCTTTGAGGTCGCTGCGGCCGCCAAGAAGGAGTGGTGGAAGCGGCACTTTGACCATGAGCTCGTTGTCACATGCCTTTCTCGCGACAAGGCTCTACACATCCGCCGACCGGGCGAAATCTTGGTCGATGACATGCCGAAGAACATCAGGCGGTGGGAAGCCGCTGGTGGCATCGGCATTCGCCACAAGAACGCCGATGACACACTTGAGCAGCTCAAGCGGTACGAAGTGATTTGAGAGTGGCGGATTACTCGGTGTCGCCGCCGTAGAAGATCGCCTGGCCGGGGATTGGCGGGGGCTTCTTGTAGCCGATCGTCTCCAGGTAGGCCTCGAACTCCCGCTCGGCCTTAGCCAGGACAATCCAATGGCCCCCGGCGCTGTCCGGGGCCACACCGTACTTGACGGCATACTCCCGCGATATCCGATCCAAGATGCTCTTCCGCTTCTCTTCGTAGGCCTCCTGGATCGTGTAATACTCCTTCCAGGCCTCGATGATCTCCTGCTTCTGGAGCTCCCTGCGCAGGTCGAGCAACGGCAGCTGCGCCTCCCGCCGAAGCGCATTCCGCTTGGTCAGTTCTGTGAACAGCTCGCTCTTACGCATAGCGTGGCAACTATAGCGACACGCTATTGGTTCGCAACACTTTTGTCTTGGCCATAGACGGCGGCACCTGGAGCATCGTCAGGGTCGGCGAAAGTGAACTTGCGGCCTTTAATCTTGCTGAAGGCCGGAGCACGCTTGATTACCGCAAGAGAAAACGATGCCGCGCTTCCAAGCGAGAATTCACTTCCATCCCGTTCGCGGAGATAGACACGGTTGCCGTCGCCGATAAGGACGGAGTCCTGGTCGAATACTCGCATAAGTCGTACAGCCAGAAAAATCATTCTGTCGATCGCACCGGGCGCTTCGGGGTCCACGGGCATGACGAACAGAGACAACTCCGGGCTTGGCTCGGTCTGGCCGATCTCAAGGTACTCACCCTCCGTTCGAATGAAAGAGTAGGGGAGGTTCGCCAGCATTCTCTCCAGTTTCTTGGCGCGAACCAGGTTTTCGTGATGGGAAAGGTTCGCACGCATGGCCGAGATCATGAAGAAGGGACGCCCCGATCTGATGTGAGCGACAAGACGCGACGGTCCTGCTCCCGCCTCGCTGAGAACCGGACCGATGTTTCGTTTTGCTTTGCGAATGGTAGTCATGATACTATTTAAAAAGACACGCTGGCATCGTGCGCCGCCTTTGGTCAGTGTCGGCAACATATCAAAGAAATATTCTCATCGAATTCTTCTTTCCCACCCGACATCATTTTTACGTCTGGGACGACATGCGATGCGCCTCCCGGTTCTGAAGCAATGAAATCGAAATGTTGACTATTGCGGTGATGTTTTCTTACAGGTCGTACTCGACGCCCGCTGCTTGACTGGGGCGCTTCTGGCGACATGCACGTCACAGCCAGCAACGGGTGCTTGGTTACTCACCACCCATGGTCCGACCACATGTAAAAAATTTTGCAATTCTGTGGTAGTGATTTTATAGCGGCGTTGTTTGCGACGAAACCGGGGATAACCCGTATGGCGGTTTTTCGAACCTTCTTTCTCTCTTTCATAAAGATACTCCAGAGTACGAAGTCCATATCGATACCGACACCAAGCGCCTCATCGTCTGGGTAATCGCCTACCAACTTAACGATGAAGACCTGAAGGCGGCGACCAAAATCTGTCGGCTCGTTAAGACGTACCCTAACCTGCGTATGTTGTCCGAGGCACTTCGCGACCAAGTTGGTTTTGGTCCCGCCAAGGATTTTCTCATAAAGGTGGAGGCGCACGACTATCCGTATCTTTGGGCTCTGGGGAGGGGCTGAACTATTTCCGAGAGTTTGTCTCCATCTCTGCCAAGTTGCCTGATGGGAGGCTACGCGCCGAGAGACTATGTCGTCTACGTCCCGGAGGGGGCCGTTGTGCCCGACGCACTCCTCAAGGAAGGATATTGGGACGAGAAGAACAACAAGGGGCTCCTTGCGGGCAGCAAGGGCAATCGTGTGAAGGCGATCAAGCTGCGCGACGTCCTTTCCCGAGGGATCATGTTTCCTGCATGGGGCGTGATCGATGGTGATGATGTCTCCGTCCGCGATCGCATTCCGAACGCCGACGGGACCTACACCTGGAAGCAGGTCAAGGTCGGGGACGATGTTGCGGAGTTCCTCGGGATCACAAAGTTCGTTCCCGAGATTCCGGCGTCCATGGCTGGAGACGTGGTGTTCATCGGTCAGGAGAACACCATCGACTTCGACGTGGAGAATATTCAGAAGTTCCCGGACCTCTTCGTCGATGGCATGTCCGTCACGGTTACAGAGAAGATTCACGGCACTTTCTGCGGCCTTGGCTTTGTCCGAGGTCTCGGCAACCAGCACCTGTTCGAAGGGGACTTTTTCTGCTTCTCAAAGGGTCTCGGCGCGAAGGGGCTCGTCTTCAAGAACAACGAAGCGAACGTCTCTCGGAATGTCTACGTCAAGGCTCTTCTCTCGAAGCTGGAGGCGTTCAAGCGCTTTGTCGATGGCTACGACAAGGTCTTCTTCCTGGGAGAGGTTTTCGGCAAGGGCATCCAGGACCTCCATTATGGAAAGGACCAGCCCGAATTCCGGGTGTTCGATGTGGTGGTCGTTAAGGGGAGTGAGGTGCGTTTTCTCAAGTGGGAGGAGATGGCACAGGCGACTGAGAAGATTGGTGCCGAGACCGTTCCGCTCCTTTTCAAGGGACCGTGGTCCCAGAGCCTGCGTGACCTCAAGAACGGCACCACAACGCTCGCCAACCACGTGCGTGAGGGCATCGTGATCCGGTCCGAGCCTGACGGCATGGACAGGGTGATGTTGCAGGACATCAACCCCGCTGACCCGCAAGGGAAACGTGACGGAGTACAATTGACAAGGATGCCCGGTCTTCCGGGCATTCTTGAGCGTCACTTTGCTTGGAATAAACGACGGAGGTGGCCCGATGGTCACCTCCGTCGTTGCGCTAGATGCGTCGGCCGCGCCGAGTGGTGCTCTCGTTCAGCCGCATGAGGATGCGGTTGGCGCGATCCCGGACGATCTTGCCATCCCTGATCTTCAGGTTGCCGATGTTCTTCTCGATGGTGTCGAAAGCGTCCTGGATAGCCGCCAGGGGGCATTCCTCGTCCGAACACTCGCTATCAACGTCCACGGCAGGCGTAGGCAGCTTCTGGGATGGCTCCGAGCACGTGGTAATACCAGCCAGCTCGCGCATGCGCTCAAGCGATGGGATCGTGGTCATGCCAAGAGTGGACTCCCGTAGCGGCCGCACTTCCGATCTCTTGGCCATTGTCAGCTCACCGTCGATCATCACGCCGATCGTACCATTCGGGCCGTTGGGAATCTTCACGGTCCCGCGCTCGCCGTTGACGATCACCTTGTCGTTGATGTTCGGCATGTAGCGTCTCGCGTCCTTGGACGAACCCATGCGGCTTTCCTTGCGGAGCTTGGTGTCCTTCTCGAACGACGCCAGCAGGTCGCTGATCCCAGACAACTCGCGACCGTCCTCACGGATACCGAGAATTCTCGCGGCACGCTTCTTGTCCTTGTTCTGGGCGGCGTCGATCAGGTCGATGATTTCGTCGAAGCCGAGGTGCTTGACGACAACGTCAATATCCTTTGCCTCCAATGAAAGAAGATTCGCGAGATCGGTCACAAAATCAATCTTTTTCATTATTCTTTCCTCGAATATCGAAGCGTCGCCTAGGCTGTATCACGCGCCGGATGGAAATATCCGTCCGTTCTCGTTCATTTCCGCGCTTGACCCAGACGATCTCTTTACGCTTACAGCGCAGACTGAATAGCTCGTTCAATGTCATCTCATTGATCAATAATGACCATTATATTTAAACAAAAACGCCCGATGCTTATGCATCGGGCGCTTCTCAACCTGACCCAGAAGGCCTTAGCCGATCATGCCGCTGACTTCGACAGTGACCGAGCCCTGGTCGAAGATGCCCTTGCCGTGCTGCTCGATGGCGGCAACCAGAGCGTCAGCGCTGGCCCACGCACCGGCATGCTCGGTGGCGAAGCGGAACGAGTAGTCCGAACCATCGACCGTGACCGGGCCGAGGATGACCGGCTGGCCGTTCAGCGAGATGATCTCGATGAGACGATCAAAAGCCTTCTGCGATTGCGCGGTGGTTCCCGAGATATCGACCGTGGTCGTGACCGAGAAGAACTGGAGGTTGCCAGTCAGGTTCTCGCCGGGAAGCGCCTTACCATTGACCTTATTAGACATGTTGAAATCCTTTCTTAAAAGGTTGTACGACTATTTATTACGAATGCGTTTTCTGACGTTCACCGGCGGAGAATAGGCTTCTTACCGGTCTTCGGCGACTTCGGAGCCGGATAGATGCTGCGCTCGTGGCCGTCCGGTTCAAAGCCGACGCCAATGGTGTCGGTGTTTGCCTTCTGGCCGAGGCCTCCGACTACAATCGCAATGGAAGCGGCACTTGTCGCCCCGCTGGTGGCATCCTCGTCGAGGCGTTCCTGTTCAACGTCCTGAAGATATTCGATGAAAGACTTCATTTCTTGGACCGAATGAGCTTTTGAAGAAAGCTTTCCTTCCCTGTCAGTTGAGGCTGTTGGTCGTGCTCGAACTCTCCTGTCTCCATGTTGAAGACGTTCTTCAGCTCGTAGTTCTCGATCTCGGCCAGCCGTCGCAGCATGAGAAGAATGTCGCTCTTCGGTGATCTGGCGCGGAGGAACTGAAGCAGCCTGGTCATCGCCAGACGGCGATACTCCTTTTCGAGCGTCGGCCACGATGAAACGAGGCGCCGGACGGCGCGCATGCTTTCGTGCTTGATCCTCAGATCGAAGTCCAGACGAACGAAGAGCCGATCGGTCAGCCGATCAGGGAACTCTCGACGCGTTGCCCCTTGCTTGATCCACCGGGTCAGGTCGGACATGCGAAGCGGGTAGGGCTTCTCGTCGCCCTTTTTGGCCTGGATCGCGTAGATCAGAACGTAGAGGTCGTTTCCCGTGGTTTGCCAGCGGGAGAACTCACCGTGCTGAATGGTCTTCCGGAGGTAGTTGGAAGCCCAGAAGCGAGTGCTCTCCTCAGCCATGAAAATCCGGAACGCGATGATGTAGAGATAGAGCAGCTCTGCGATCTCCCTCCTGGAGTAACGTTCCAGAATTTCCTTCGATGGAAACAGCTTGCTTTCGCTGAGGTTGCGGATGAATTCCATGTCACCTCCTAAGTGCGGCAAGCATGGCGGCGACGATCTTCGTGGCGTCCTCGTGATCCATGAAGGTTTTTATCCGCTGATGGATTTCGGACAAATCGTATCCGCGCAGCTCGGCCAGATTTGTGAAGAGGGACTTCCGCACGCCGAGGTCACCGAGATTCTTGGCGAAGGCGCGCATGTTGACCTCGGGATCGGACCTGGATGACGAGGGTGAACTTGAAGTGCTCGCATACGCGCCCGCTCTCGCGGCGGAGGAGACACCGACCGAGGTGTACGAGGCCTGACCAATGCCGCCGTCAGACCGCGCCTTTTTGTCTCCAAGAAACAGGAGCGCGAGCTTCGGGTCGGAGGCGATCTCACGGGCGAGCGCCTTGAAAAACTCCTCGGCCACCAGCATCATCTTCCGGTGCTCGCGCATTGCCCTCTCGACGCTGCGATTACGCACGGCATCCGGGGAGTCATCACCATCGGTCTTGTCGTCGGCGAACCTGGCGAAGTCCGTCTTGATTTCAGCCAGAAGCTCCGAGGCGTCGGCCTTGTAGTACTTCAGCACGAATTTCAGCAGGTTCTCGTCCGTCGGCGCAGCTTCTGTCTTAGCGTCGGCACCCAGGGTCGCGGCAAACTTCTTCCAATCGAGCATCACCTTCCGATAGACCCGCTTGTAGAGATTGGCGCCTTTCGCTCCAGCTACCGCCATCCTGACATCCCGGCCAACGCCGAGAGCTGCCTTGCCAGTCAATCCAAGCGATGATGCAAGGCCACTGAAAAATCCGTCTTCCACAATTGTTTGCGCCAGTTTCTTATTGTTATTGTTTGACATTGGCGATGGTCCTCGTGGTTATCTGGACAGACGATCCTCTCTGATTTTCGCCATGCGTCGCCGGAACTTGTTTTCGTCTCCGCTTTTGATCGAATTGATGAGGCGACGCCGAAGCTCCTCGGCCGTCTCCGCGTCGTAGGTTTCCCTAATGAGCGCAATCAAGTTGTTCGCTGAAGCGATCACCTGCTGCGCTCTGCTCTCGATGAAGAGGTCCTTGTCTCGCTCTGGAGCTGCCGGGCCAATCAGCTCATCGAGCAGACTGCTGAATTTCCTATCCAATAACGACCCCCTCGCGATAGCGGCGTATGAGATTTTCCAGAATGTCTGCTGCCTTCTGCATGCCGTCCTCGACACCAAGGGCGTATTCTCCACCCCGGTTCTCGGTATAGGAGCGCATCTTGCCAATGGCTTCCTCAAGCTCCGAGATCAGACGCTCCTCGGACGGAGTTGCCTCATCGTCCAGCGGCTCCTCTCGAACATCGTATTGTCGGAGACAACGTTCGAAGTCCTCGACAATATGCATGTGAGAACGCATCAAAAGGTCAGACATCGTTATAATACCTCGGTGGTATTTATAACGGGTTTTAGGTTCTCAGGCCCTGGATGTTTTTCATCAGGTCCATGATCTCGTCTCGAACGTCGATTTGAGGTTCGTCCTCCGCCTCCTGTGTGATGGGAGGCTTGGAAGGTGACCGAGGTTGGGAATTGCCCGAGGCGGCCGGTTTGTCTGTGATGCGCAGCGTCGTCGGGCAGAAGGCCAGCTCGATCTTGCTGCCCACGGCCGACGACGAGCGCGTCTTGAGAAACTGAAGCTGGTAAATGCCTTTCTCGCGCATCGCGGCTGTCGTGAAGATGCCGAACACGTTGTCGGCCGTGTTGATCTTCGAGACACCACCGGCGATGTGAGAGTGGTCGAATTCGATGGCTTCGACAGATTGACGATTGAGCTGAGAAGCCGTCGCGCACAGGCAGTTATATTCGTGGGCCAGGGCGCGCATCTCTTCCGACGTGTATTTGTCCTTGACGAAGAGGTTCGTCGGATCGATGCGCCGATTGTTGGGGTGCATCAGGTCGAGGTAGTCGATGATGATCGCATCCGGTTTCTTGCCGGTCTTGATCTCGTACTCCATCAGGTACGCGCGAAGATCGTTGGCCGTTGTACCGGCTTCAGGCATCTTCTTGATGTGAAGATTGCCAGGATAGACGCCATCTTCGTTAGGCCGCTTCTTGATTGCCGCCAGTCGAAGGGCAGTCTCGTCGATGTCGCGAATGACTTCCTTGGTGCTTCGCCGCGTCAGCATCGCGTCGAGGCGCATGGAGACCAGCTCCTCCGCGAGCTCAAGGGTGAAGTAGACTACATTGAGCCCCATTTCGACCCAGTTGAGGCCGATGTTCTGAAGCCAGATCGACTTTCCGGAGCCGGAGCCACCGGCCCAGATGTTAAGGGCGCCACGCAGGAAACCACCGTAGAGCTTTTCATCGAGGGTCGCCCAACCTGTGGAGACGTAGTTGTTCTTGTCCCGCATGCGGTGAAGGCGCTCCTGCGGGTTGGCAAAATAGTCGGTGCCGAAGTCCTTCTGGATGGAGATGGACATGGCGTCCTTCACCAGACGCTCAATATCTCCGCCCTTGCCCTTGGCGAGCAGGTCGGCGCCTTCCAGAACGGCCAGCTCAAGAGCCTTGTACCGGCAGAACTCCTCGATGTTCTCCAGGTACCACTCGTACATGACCGGGATTTCGTCGTTCGAGAAGCGCTCCAGATCGACTCCCGTCTGAGCCTTGATCAGATCAGGGGTCGGTATCCGGTGATACTGGTCCGAGAAATCGAGGATGACCCTTGCCACGCCGCGCAACGAGGCATCGAAGTATTCCGGCTTGATGATGCTCCGAGTCAGCACGAACGAGTTGGCGTCCGTGATCATGTAACGAAGAAACAACTCCTGCACGGGTCTCCCGAAACGATCCCCGTCAAACCCCTGCCGCATTAATGAAACACCTCAAAAATTGAGCCTTATTCTACCAGAAGGCGACGCTTTATATTAATTTCGATTTTGTTGTTTGTTGCCGTCTTTATAATTGACAGGGTTGTCCAGGCTTGACCGTAACGTTTTACAGCCATATCCACGTCTTTCACGTCGGGGTCCCACCACATTTCTTTTCCGTGGGAGCCACCGAGGCGAGGGAAAGCCACCATCCAGTCGTTTTCGAGGGCAATGTCGATGGTGGAACGCCCCTTCCTGTCCCGGTCCGGAACCAGAATGATCTGCTGGGGCAGCGTCTTGAGCCAGGCGATCTGCTGCTGGTTGAGAGTAGAACCGAGCATGGCCACACCGTTGATCGCGAGTGCGTCAAACGGTCCCTCGACCAGAATGCAATACTTGAACCTATTCTTCCGAAGTACGTCGGTATTGAACAGGTAGTTCGGTGGCTTCACCGAATAGTATTTCGGACCGTGATCACTGACCGAACGCGCGGTAAAGCCAACGAGCGTGCCGTTATTATAGAAGGGAATGATCACACGCTCATTGAGACTGTGCTCCTTCGTCGGTGTCCAATAGTATGTCGTTGCCCCGAAAACCTTTTCCCCGCGTGAATAGATGTAGTCGAGCACGCGAAGAAACTCCTTTGGAGGGTTGGGCATGTTCGCCCATTCCTCAAGCGGCTTTGCCCCCTGGGGGAGCGATGCGGGCGGAAAGCGAGGCTCGAAGGAAGACGGCAGGATGTTCGCCGCTTCCGGCACCTGAGCAATGACCGAACGATAGGCTAGCGCCTTGTGGTTGAGGCGCTTGATCTCGGTTTCATCCATACCGATCTGCGCAAGGAACTCGCGCAACGACTTGGACAGAAGGTCTCCCGGAGACCAGAGAGCCTTGAACCCGCAATTGAAGCAGTTGATGCCGACGCCTCGTCCGTCCTTCTTGATGCCGCAGCGCATCCGCTTGTCCGGGGTTTCGCCCCGAAGCGTACACATCGGGCAGTTGATGTTGACGAAACCGCTGACGCTTCGGCGCTGTCTGGATGAAATCTGGGTCGTGATGGCTCGCCAGACGAAATCGTCGGCGACGATCCGCTCAATTAAATTGCTCATATGTTTCGCAACAATGCCTTTGCGAGCATTATAGCCAGAGCGATGGTCGCCGCCAAAATTGAATGAGCGTCAGTTCCGGTAGAGAAGGTGGACGAAACCGTCGGGTGTGCCCTCAGGCCATTCGAACTCTTTGTCTCCCACCTCGTCACCCAGTGTGCAGACAGCGCACCCATCCTGGTTGCCACCGGAGGGTTGGCTTTCAGTGACCTTGAACCTGACCCACTGGTACGGGCCCGTGAAGGAGAACCCCGACGATCCGATTAGGTCGCTGAACGAATGCTCGACGACGGTGAACCACGAGGCGTCGTTGGTGTCAGGCTGCATCTCCAGGCTCGCCTCGACTACCACGGAGCCCGTGAAATGATTTCCGTAGACCGCCACCGTGTGGACACCGGTCCTGTTGCCGATTTGCGCCGCACCGGGAAGGGCACCCGAGATCAGTGAGCCTGCGAGAGGGAGCATGTCATCCCGCTCGACCTTGCGAGGCGCCGTGGAGACGGGCAGGGGACCTTGGCGGACCTCGACACTGCCTTCTCCGGTCCTACCCCTGTCCGTGTAGAGAAGGCGCTCCTGGGGCTCATCTGCGCCAGTGCGCAGGCATACCGTGTAGCGGTAAAAGCCGTTGTCCAGATCATCCACCACCTCGGCCGGGATCGATGCCCGGAAACGGGCCTGGCTTCCTTCGACGGTCGCGAGTGTCGTGGTCAGGACGACAGACTGATCCGAACGCCGATGGATGCGAAGAATAATGGCGTCCTCCTCCCCGAGGGAGACTGTCTTGCGATCAATGTCGAGGACGAGAAAATCGATCTCGTTCAGAACCCCCTTGATGAGAGTGAAGTCCGAATGATTAATCGGATAATTCATGTGGTTGGACCCCGTGCCAGCAACGACACGTGTTGACAGTTGTACTACTTGCGGAATATCAAACACGTGTATTAGCGCCATAACGATATTTAACGTCGATCGTCCTCGACAGAATGCGCGGTAACGAATGTATATAAATAAACCCAAAATTGCTGTTGGATTTTGTATGGATTCTCGAATTGCAAAAGTGCTGGAAACCTATCCGTTTCTTAGCTACGGCCATATGCTAGAAACGAACTATCTCGGGATCATCCAGAATAGCGACAACCAGCTTCTCTCCATGTATGTCATGGACCTGATACCCGAGGACACGCAGAGAAAACGCTTCCTCATGTTTGGAGAGAAGTGGTGGTGGGAGTCCAACCGGCTTGTGCCGATCAACATCTTCCTCGGTGCCGAGTTCCGCGAATTTCGCCCGTACATCCGTCACTTCTCCCGGAAGGAGTTCGTGCTGGAGGCCGGGCATGCTGTGTCCCTGCACGAGACAATCGCGCGACGTGTCCGCAAGCGGCAGGTGACCCTCGTCCGCCGCTTCGACTAGGCCTCCTGGCTGAGCTGCTCCACGATTAGGTTGACCTGAACTATGATGGACATCGCGTAGGCGATCGCGTGGGGTTTCTTGTAATAGTAGTCCGTGGTCGGAAGCCAGATTTCCTTCTTGATCTCGTCCATCGGCTTCCCGATCAGATGACACTTGCCAGGCCGGATCAGCGCAACGCATATGGCAAGCTCTTCTACACTGCGAGGCCGGATCATCTGAAGAAGGCCGAAATGGTCTCCGACGTGTGCCAGTTTCGGGGTCCGCTCGGTCCCTTCAACGAGATCACGGATCAGAAACAAGTCCCAGTCAGGCTCTGCCATGAGACGTTCAAGGTGTTCCTCGTCGCGAACACAAGCGTAGATGCTGTTGTTGAGGAAATCGACCTTGATGAACCCCAGCTCCGGTGCCTTCTCGTAATCGTAGGCAGCCAGATCAGTCAATGGATCGACGGGGATGTTCTGGAAGTAGACACCGGAAGGATGCCGGGTCGCTTTGCCGTCCCGATCGATCATCGCATCGATGTGTGGCAGCTGGGAAAGCGCAACGTTTCGATCTGCGAAATCAATATCAACATCGGTGTCAATGTATTTCATGATGAACTCCGTTAGGCGGCATTATACCATACCGCCTAACGGATTCATTATTCTACGTGTTGTCATCCTCCCTCTGGACACCGCAGTACTCATACCAGCGGGACGCCTTGAAATTGTTGTTCGTCCGACCCACTACATAGGCGAGCCAGTCAGAAACGAACTCGCGCGCGGCTTTGTCTGGTATCGAACGGACGGCATCGGCCAAATAGTAGAAATGCCGCTGCTGGAACATCGGCACTCCAGAGCTGGGACCGTTCCCATCGGCGACCCTTTGGCGGAAGGATTTCTCGTTGAATTTCACACTGTCGCGCGCGAACTGTTCGGCAAACCAGTCCGTCAGGTAATCACGAACCACCCTGTCGGGAAGCTTGGAAAGCTCGCTGGCGATATATTCATAGTATGCCTTTCGGAAAATACCACGACCAAAACCAGGGTGCCCGTGGTAACCGAACTCGTTCAAAACAAGCGGCTTCGCAAACTCATAATAACGCATAAGTACCTCTTACATTATCGTTTCAACTTGTTCAGCGCATGCAGTGATGCGAACCGGCTGGACAGATCAAGATCAAGATCGTCGCGCCTCTGCTGGTCCTTTAGATGATCCACGACACTTCTATTTGCTGCAACAATTTCGTTCATCAAAGCACGATAAGCTTGCGTGATTTCAGGTCGTGCATCGACCAGTGTATGAGGGATTGTGACACTTTGGAATATCTGTGCCTTCGATTTGCGGACGTGCTCCGCCGCCTTTGTCAAATGCTCAACAATCTTCCTTGATTCCTCGGAGGTAAGTGAGTAGGGGGCGAACAGATTGAACGCTGCTACGGGAACATCAATCCTGTAATAGCCAACATCGACACCGTATATCTTTTCCTTCTTCTCCAGGGTGATTTTCACACCGCCAGTGCCGTTTATCGTCCTGATGATCAGTGCCCGGTCTTTCGCCGTCAGGTTATTCTCAGACGCCATAAGGAACCTGCGCACCTGAGAAATAACATCCACGTCTCCCTCCCGGACGCTGTTTAAAGTAAAGGCGTTCGGAGGGATCGCCGCTTTCAGCTCCTTCAGTGACTTCAGGAAGTCTTCCTTGGTGGCGATGATGCGACCATTGAGCTTCACCACGCCGAAAAACTTCGGGTCTTCAACCGAGGAAACTCCCTCTCGCGCGAGCAACCGGCGAACAGCCTCCGGAGCAACCTGGAACGGCTTGGTCAGAGCCCGAGCTTGCCCCTTGGTGATGGACAGAAGAAAGGTTCCATCCTCGCCGGGGACGACCCACACCGGCCTCTTGCCGAGACGGTAGAGATCACCATCTTTCACGGCCACCTGATCGAATGTACCGTAGGTCTTTCCATCAAAAAAGATTTCGTGACGCAGCATGAAGCCCGCTTCGAAAATTGGGGACGGTGCTGCCTTTGTGAGGTTCAGGATACGAGTGATGTCGTTTCGGAACGCCGCATGGGCCGGTCGAACTTCTATGATCTGTTTGTCTTTCCCGAGATTGAATGTTGCGACCAGCTCGCCGCTCATTGCGACGACGATATCTTTTCCGACCCGGATCGCTGTGTATTTGCCGTCGTCTGATATTTTATCTCCGACCTCAAGGAACGTTCCGATCTGCCCCCGGTTAATGTACAAGCCAATTTTCCGAAGACGTTCCACGCTGTCCGGCGCCAACGCGAAGTCTATGCCTCGCAACGCACGAGCAAACTTTTTGATATCTATTCCGTCGGGAACGGCATCCAACAGAATGAGATTTCCGTGAATAACGGCGTTGCACGTGAATTTATCGATTCGGAAGATGACATGCCGGTCCACGCGATACACAACCACGTCATTTCGCGGGTCTTCGTAGATTTTGTCCCCGATTTCCCATGTGTCACCGAAACGCCCTCGATGGAAGTGGATGCCTGCGGCGTTTAGGTCAGAACAATTGCCACCATTGACGTTGAGTTCGGAAAGGAGAGACGTGCAATAGGGAATATAACGGCTGGTCGGCGGCCTGTTCTGCTTCCCCTTGCATTCTACCACCGTGCCGCTGTACTCGATCCCGTCCTTGGTGACCGGGGAATTGTGAATGCGAATGGCGACAACAGCTTCGTGTGACGGCTTGCGGATTGTGATGACACGGTCCCTGCCAGAAGCCACGGCGTCCCAGTAGTAGCCAACCCTCAGACAGTTATCGAGCATATTGCCATCGCGCTTCATGGCGTCGGCCGACTTGTACTCGACCGCATAGCAGCCATCGGGCCAACGCTTGATAACCTTCACGTCTTGAAGGGCCTCAACACCCTTGGACGACCGCCCCATGCGGGTGAACCACTCATCGGCCGCCCGAAGCGCCTGGTCGAACGTCATCTTCGGCAGCTTGCTCATGAGCTTTGCCGTGATCGTGTGGTTCTCGGTCTCGACCTGGTTGGTCGGCTTCTCTTTGAGAACCATTTCCATGGAACCAATCCAGTCTTTGAGGTGCTGGATGGTGTCAAGGAACTGTCCCAGGCGTGGGTCGCGATGATCGAAGACGTAGACTGTCTCACCCCTCACGGCGGCATCATGTGCGTAGTCGGGAGCCTTCTCCAACTCGCTGGGCATTGCCGCCCGCAGGTAGTTCGTGTTGTTCATGATTTCAGAGCGGATTCGCTTTCGAAGCCACTCCCTTGCCGGTCTGGCAGTTACATCAGAGACAATCCGGTCCACTTCCTTATCTACGGCATCCGGATTGATGACAGTCGCTTCGGTCAGAATCCCACAAACAATATCGATAAAATTTCGCATCGTTGACCCGAATTGTTTTGGTGGTATTTATTCGGTGCGATGCAAGAGGCGGCACTCGAAAGCGCCGCCCGGAAGTCCGTTATATTATCGAATCGACTTATATTCGCCCGCTTATGCAGCAGACTGGACAGAAGACAGGCCTGTCTTATTCCGGAGCTTTGAAAAAAGCGGCGCCGTGCGCCGCTTGTGATTGACTGTTTTCAGGCAGTCCCCCAGTCGGCCGGGCTGTCCCTCAGGTCAGTGATCTTTCCTGACAGGGGTTCCAGGACGTTGATCGCGATCCTGCCGTCGCTGACATTCTCGTACCAGACGACGCCCAGGCTCTCCAACAGCTCAAACGAGTTGAGAAACCCGAAGGCGTTCATGGTGGCCTGGATGATCTCGATCCTGAGGTCCTCACCAAGGGGCGCTGCCATGGACAGGTGCCGACATTCGGCCCCGTTGTCCAGCTCATCGATGGTGTAGGTCACAGTCCATCCGTAAGGGAGGACGATAGTGTTTCGGAACTCTTGTTCGGACTCACGGTCCAGGTCGGAAGCGTATTCGACGAGATTGGCAATCTTGACCAGGGCCGTGGCGTCCAGAACAAAGGGAACTGCCATATTCAACCTCTTGAAGGGGAGGGGATATCCTGCGGAGCTAGGGGTCGATGTACTCGGCCTCGGCATCGCCATTGGGGCGCCGCCTTCCCGTCGTCGGGTGACGCACCCATCCCTGGGGCTCACCTTGCCCATCCCATGCTTCCAGGGCAGCGATTGCATCTTCGGCCGTCTTGTAACACCAACGATCCTCATAGCAACTGTAGTTTCCGATCCTGCCAACCACTATGGCAGTCGAGAACATGAATTGGGCTATGGCGGCATACCGGCCGTTGCCTATAGGGCGAACGTGGGAGTAATCATTCGACTTCAGAAAACTCATAAACCGAAGTTCTTCCATCACATCGGTCATGTCTGCATCCCCAAACGACAGTATGCCGCTATGCTACACGGACGCGACGATTCCCGCAAAATAGAACGTTCAACGATTTTCATCCCAGCGGCGGAGCTTGGCGCGCCATGGCGCCTCTCATGTCTCATGCGAGGAACATTATCCTAGCCGACTGAGCCCTGTCAAGAACGAAACGAGAACATCCGGCCCAAGCCTTTCCGGCATGACGGCGACAGGACAGGTTGGGTCGATAGAGCTATCCACAATCGGAGACCGGCACAATCGCATTTCTGGAACGCCAGCCAGAATGGTCGATCGCTCTCCCCTCCGTTGACAAGCACAATCATACATTTTGAATTCGGAACCAAGTTACGATACGATTTCTCATTCGCTATTGCTACGTTGGCAGCTATGTTGACGGTCGAATATTCGATTGAAAAGATGTACGAAGCCGCACAGAAGGGGCTTTTCAAAACAAAACTTACCGACCCGTGGGCTTATGACTTCATCACGAATGTACGTTTCTACGTCAGCGAGGGAAAGCCTCTATCGACCGAGCAGGCTCGCATCTCGCTGAAGCTTCTCCATCGGAGCCGTAGGTATCTGGAATTGAATGGCTTCATGCGCGAGGACGAGATCAGCATTCTGCTCTCGATGCCGCGATACAGAAACAAGCCCTATGAAAGTATCCGGGTGCCACGGGAAGCGCGCTATATTGGCGGCGGTCGCATTGCTTTTCGTTTCAAGCGAGATGACATGGTCTCAAAGCTTATCGAAGCCGCCCTTGTCAACTCTAGACCGGCCGAGCGATCTGTACGAAATTCACAACTCCGGTTGTATATTGTTCCCGTTTCTCGGCAAACACTCGACACCATTTACCACGTCATTACGACACATCGCTTCAAGATTGATGATGAAACGATGGACTATCTGATCGAATGCTTTCAGGCTCTCGACGACGGGACTTGCAGCGCATCGATTGAAAAGGACTCGATATTAATTCGCTGTCGGGACAACGATGTACTAAAATGGTGGCTTCGCGAGATTATGTTAGCCGAACCAAATGATTTGTGACTACTCCTTGCAAAAATCCGGTAAAGTGGCTCGTCTTCTCATTGAGAACCGGCGAATCCTGAACCTCGACCTCGCGCAGAACATATGGAAGCTGGCTGAAGAGGACCGCATCACCGACGAAATGATGGCGGACATCCCGGAGAAGTTCAGGGTCACGAAGGAAGACCTCCAGCCAATCTATGACCGTGACTATCGCTGTATGCTCTGGTCACGGACGGTCAGTCGTCTGATCAATGTGTCTCTGGCGCTGGGCGTCATCCACGGCGGCAAGACCCTCCTCGTCACCAAGGAGGAAAGCAGAAGGCACTGGAAACTCGCCATCGAGATGCTGGGCCGCCCGGAGCAGTTCGCGTTCATCAAGCCGATGCAGCTTCGGGACCACGACTTCGTTGCCCAGCATCGCGACTGCCTGCTCATCGCTGAGCATACTCCGGGCATGTACGGCCCACTTTTGAGCGTACTGGCACCGTTCGATTTTCCGAAGTTCATCCTCCTGGACCAACGTCAAGTTCCCCCGAACATCTCGGATATCGTTTCCATGGACCGTGGCGAACATCCGAGCGCCACGAGTAATCTGATGGCCGCCTGGTCCCAAATCAGAAACGATAACAACGTAGAGACTGCTAACCAGAAGGCCTTCCGAAACGCGCGCCTGGAAGATGTTCTGAGACTGGCAAATATCCTAAATATCTAAGTTTATTATTGTTGCCGATTTCTTTGGTTTATGAAGACAACCACCCTCACTATTGTTGACCAAGTCAATTGCAAATTCGAAGGCCTTGATCCCGTAACGCGAAGGAAGATTTGCGACGCGCTGAAGTTCCTCGTCCCGTATGCGCGCCATATGCCGTCGTTCAAGCTCGGACGATGGGACGGAAAGATCAGCTTCTGCACGGTCGGTGGGGCCACGTATATCAATCTGCTCGAACGGGTACTGCCCATCGTGATTGACGCCGGGTACAGCGTCGAGATCGATGATCGCCGACCTCCGTTCTCCGTCTCTTTCCCGGAAATCACTGAGGACTTCCTGGCGGACCAATGCTGGCCGGAAGGGCATCCATTCGCCGGGCAGCCCATCATGCTCCGTGACTACCAGGTGGAAGCGATCCGGCGCTACACCCAGAACCTCCAGTCGATCCAGTCGATCTCGACCGGAGCGGGCAAAACGATCCTCACAGCCGCCCTCTCTAAGCTCTGCGAGCCATTCGGACGCACCCTGGTCATCGTCCCCTCAAAGTCGCTCGTGGAGCAGACCGAGGAGGACTTCGTGAACCTCGGTCTCGACGTGGGCGTCTTCTACGGTGACCGGAAGGAACTCGATCACGCGCACACGATCATCACCTGGCAGTCCCTTGGCATCAAGTCGAAGCAGGCCAAGATGGATATCGACACCGACACGCTCCAGCAGATCATCGACGGCGTCGTGTGCGTCCAGGTGGATGAATGCCACGCTGCCAAGGCTCAGGTCCTGCGTGAGGTGCTGGCAGGCCCGCTGGCGCAAGTCCCGATACGCTGGGGGCTCACCGGTACGATTCCCAAAGAGCCTTATGAGTACCTCGCCCTCTTCGGGACGCTTGGACCGGTCGTTGGCGAAATCCGCGCGGCCGACCTTCAGAAGAAGGATGTCCTCGCCCAGTGCGAGGTCGAAATCCTCCAGCTCACCGATGACCACTACGAATTCCGAGACTGGCACGACGAGATGGACTACCTGCTCAGCGACAGGGACCGCATTCGCTGGATCGCTGAGTTCTGCAAGTCCTGCTCAGAGAGCGGCAACACGCTCATCCTCGTTGACCGCATCGAGACAGGGATGGCGTTGGCTGAACTCATTCCTGGTGCCTCCTTCGTCAACGGCAGCACCAAGTCCAAGGACCGGAAGAAGGAATACAAGGAGGTCCAGGTTGCAACGAATAAGGTCATCATAGCGACCTACGGCGTGGCGGCGGTTGGTATCAACATCCCACGCATCTTCAACCTCGTGTTGGTCGAAGCGGGGAAGTCGTTCGTCCGCGTCATCCAGAGCATTGGCCGAGGATTGCGAAAGGCTCAAGACAAGAACTCCGTTCGCATCTACGATATTTGTTCGACAATGAAGTTCTCGGCCCGCCACCTCGGAAAAAGGAAAGTATATTACAAAGAAGCCGGGTATCCATTCACTGTCAAAAAGATTGCATATCGTTAATACGTTGCTATTGGACATTTTGATCACTAAATGACATAATATCGAAATTGATATAACAATAACATCAAACATGAAAATTCTGACACCACAGAATGAACCTTACGACATGAACTGCCTGCCTGAGCAGGATGTTGATGTCCACTACTGTGTTCTGGATTACTCCAACCAGGGCGACGTTGATTTCTACTTCATCCCACTGATTTTTTTGGATGTGTTTCCGAGGCCGTCAGCTGATCTGAGGATCGGACCATACCGGCTGCGCATGCCGCTCGACTGGAGCATTGTCATCTCGGAACGAGACTTTGGCCTGGTCGAAATCATAGAGCTGAAGCACATCAACGACCGGGACTTCACCGCGTTTTGCTTCAACCCCCTGTCGAGCTACATGCCGTCCTTCCACGAGATCAGCATCGAGAACGTCTTCCCAGATGCGACGTGGCACATGCCTCATCTGCGGCACGGCCACATTCTCGCGGTTCCCCTCCACGATGGCCCGAACCCGGTATGTGCCTACTTCTTGAAGGACACTCACAAAATCCCGGAATCCCTTGATATTACGAAGATTATTACGTGAGGAACGATATGACCAAGACTGAACTTTTGTCACTTCTCGATCAGATGGACAAGGCCCAGACGATGGGCAACCTTCGCCGCTCCATGCAAATCGTCGGTGAAATTTTGAAGGACCTTGTCTCGCGTATCCCGGACGATGGCGCCGAGCTCTACGTCAATCCGCAGGTGGAGATGACCGACGAGGTCCGCAAGCTGCGCGAGGCCTTCATCCTCCCGGAGGACACGGCCGCCGAGCCCCTTATGGTGACGACGGCTCCCGAGCCCGTTGTGGAAGCCAAGACTGAAGAGAAGGCGGAAGAGAAGGCCGAAGAGAAGGTTGAAATCAAGACGAAGCGCCGCAGCAAAACCAAGTGACGGGATGGCGCGCAGTAATGCGTGCACTCGTCATGTCAATAATGGTTGACGCCATAGTTCATATTCTAGTATATAGCCGTATTGTGGGGATTACAGAGTGGCTATGAACTCCTTTGTAACCGGATAAAGGGGTTCAATGCCCTCTCCCCACTACATGAAGATATTTTTATGGAGGTATATATGGAGTGGCTGGCGTTTGGCCTGTTCTGTGCTCTCTTCAGCGGCCTGTTCGGTGGATCGCTTTTCGTTCCTGAGATCACTCTCCATCACGATCCGTTCCTCCTCTTGATCGGCTGCATCATCAACGGATTCGTCGCCATTCTTAGCCTTCGCCAATACCTCCGTATTGCCTGACGGTATGCCTTTCGAGCTCATTTCCATTTCATTTATCGCTCTGTCTTTCGCCGTGATCCTTCTGTTCATCCTGAAATGGTTTCGAGAAACTGATTGGCGGTTGAGACGGGAGTGGGTTCATCCAAGAGTCCTGATGCATCGTCGCAAGGTTGAAAACCAATCTCGAACCGCCAGCCGATCGTCCTCCTTCCGAACTTCCTCGAACTGGGACATTTCGGCCGTCCTTGATGGCGTGTGTGAGATCATGTCGTCGAGCGACCCGGAGTGCTGTTCGTCATCGCGCGGGGCGGAAGACTAATGCTTCCCGTATCAAGGACGCGATACTCCAAGTTTGGTCTATTCCCGCACGATATGAAGGTAATTCCTTTCAACGATTTGCATAGAACAGTCGCTGAGCGGTTTCCCTTCAAAGTGCAGATCAAGGATGGGGCCAGAACTTGCCTTGATGACATGTTCCAGTGGTGCCTGGACCATGTTGGTTACGCCATGAGCGTAACGGCACCCTTCTTCGATAGAGAAAGCAGTCAGCTGTGCGTCCGATACGCGAATGATGGTGAATGGGCTTTCAGGGGAGGGGCTTTCTGGTTCCGGGAAAATGCCAGCGCCCTCGCGCTGAGAATGTATTTTCCCGACTGTGTGGTCTTCGAATAACAGGCCCCCGGACCATTCAAGAACCGGGGGCCTGGAGCAACCGAGCGTAAAATGTGGGGCTCGCTTATTTTTTGACATACGTCTCGGTATTATTTATTCTGGGGTGGCATTTCATAAGGTATTCTTTTAATGACGAAGTCCCCTCCGAAACTGGACATTTTCAAGGTTCTGGACGCCGTTGATCGACGGGATTTCGAATTCCTCTCCAAGCTGACCGAGGAAGCAAGAAGTGGTTTCGCCCCGGTGGTTGCCATGAGGTGGGCGAGCGCCGTGGACGGACCTCTGGCCGAGTATGCCATCCTCGCGACCAATAAGATGGCCAATTTGCATTTCTTTGATCTCTACGACCATCCTGATTTGCAGTATCGCCTGATCGCGTCCACGGGCACCGGACGGCGATGCAAGCACTATTGGATACCGAGTGCCAAGAGGTCACAGACGGCTTCGACCATACATTCATACCTGAGTAAATATTGGCCGGATGCGAACAGCGATGAGCTTGATCTCATTATTTCGCAATTCGACATCGATACATTCAAGTCCTTTGTCTATGCGGACAATGACGAGGCGACGGCAAAGAAGTTGATCGAGGCATTCAAGAAGGTTCGCGGCGATGGCGAAGGTGCAAGCCACTAAGCGGAAGAGAACAAAGAAAAAGAATCCAGAGTTAACGTGCACGCACTGCGGGAAAAACTTTGTCTCGGAACTTGTCCTCATGCGGCACAACTGCACCGCGAAGAAGCGTTACCTGGAGCGCAATGAGCGTCACGTTCTGTATGCCTTCTATATCTTCAAGCGGTTCTTCTACCTGTCATTTCCGGGGCGCCGGGAAGTCACGGAGGAGAAATTCCGCAAGAGTCGCCACTACTCGTCGTTTGTAAAATTTGCAAAGTACATACTTGATATCAACGCCGTTAATCCGGCGATGTTCATCGATTATGTGATCACGAACCTTATCCCGATTAACAAGTGGTGCGACAGCTCTGTGTACGAGGACTATCTGCGCGACCTCAGCAAGCGCGAGACCCCGGATGCTGCTCTGGAACGCAACTTCGTCCTCATGCAGAAGTGGGCGAACGAGACCGGAGAAGACTGGACCAATTTCTTCCGCCGCATTCCACCGACACAGGCTGTCTTCTGGATCAGGTCCGGCCGCATATCCCCGTGGGTGCTCTACACGGCCCCCTCGGCCAAGGAACTGTTTGCTCGCATGTCCAAGGAGCAGATCGCCTTGGTTCAGGACGTGGTCGATCCGAAGTTCTGGCAGGTGAAGCTGGCCGACAACCGGGAGGAGGTCTCCACGATCACTTCCATCCTTCAGGAGGCAGGCCTGTGAGAGCTCTGGATGCCATCATCAGGAGGGAAATGTACGGCCCGGACAACGATGGTCCATCGGACGCGACACGGGTCGTCGTCAAGGAGACCGCGCCCCCAAGGGACGTGGAGGCTCTCGCCAGACAGATGCGCGAACTCATGCGCATCGTCGAGGACCAGGGTCGGACCATCAGGCGCCTTCAGTCGCGGGTCACGTCTCTCGAACACGCGCTCAAAAAGCACGGGCATGCCATCCGCGACGTTGAACGGGACCTCGACAACAAGCTGGATCGGCTATGAACGACATCAGGGCAAGTGTCGCCGTCCTCCGTGATGGCCGTGGATCGGTAACCGATATCCTCAACCTCTGCGAGGAAACGAAGACCAACGTCTGGCGACGGTGGGACGCTCCAGACAAGGTGCTCGAACGAATTCAGGGTCGAGACCTGATGAAGGGCAGAACCCGGTACTCTGACCTGCTTCCGGCGCAGTTCCGCGTCCTGATCGCCCTGCATGCGTCCCTGTTGAGCGAGTGCCGCAGGGAATCGCAAACCAACATGGTCGATTTCGGTCTCCGAAACCTCAAGGACATCACGGCGGCCTTCTTGATGTACCTGGAGATGACGACCGACTCCCACATCCCGATGATCGAGATCACGTGCCACACCAGGCTCGATATCTCGTATCAGTTCACTGCTAATGCACCGAGGAGCGAAACCGGCTCCAATACCGTATCCACGTCTGGCCTTCGTATTGTCGTCGATAACAGGGGACGATAGTCCAGCGAAAGTGAGCATATTTTACTAAATACGTTCATGAAAATACGCGACATCATCTCCCTCATTGAGGAGGCGTCTCGGCCTCTCTTCGAAATGCCGGTCATGGTCGGTGACGAGGACTTCGCTCTTACCGACCCTGACGTTAATCACTTCGAGTATCAGCGGCTGATGCGCCAGGGCGGAAAGGTCCTCTGGCAGAAGGAACACATCAAACTTCGCGAACATCAGGCGGGTAGCATCGAGAATGAAATCTTTCTCGCCGACGAGGTGGATGAGAAGGTTCTCTTCTACGTCAATTACGACCTAGAAAACATCGAGCATCTTGGCAAGGCAGCCTGCCAGCGCGTCCTCTGGCGCGATCCTCAGCTCGGGGTCTATCGTAATGTCGCGAAGAAGGTGTTCTTTGATGTCCTGCTGAACCGCTACGGAACGGTCATCAGTGACACGTCTCATACGGCTGCCGGAAAGAGCTTCTGGCAGGCCTGCATGAGGGAGGCCGCGTTCAAAGGCCTGACGGTCGGCGTCATCGACACGCACACCGGCGCCAGCCGCATCCTGCCTTCCGGTGAAGATGTCGATGAATGGCTGCGCGACATCCACCCCTGGTCGCCTGATGCTGCCTTCGCGGAAATCCGTCTGTTCATCACCAAGAAGGCCCTGACCGAAGACTTCACGGTCCCGCCGAGGGAGACGCTTGGCACGAAGGTCATTGCCTACTCGTGCGCGGCCTTCCAGAAGGATCGCAACCATCCCCGTGGAACCGGTGTGTGGTTCACCTCGGACCCGAAGGTGGCCGAAGCGGCCGTTCAGCAAGGCGTCAAGCGGCTGATCTGGGACCCGCGCGTCGTTACGGCCGAGATCGAGCTGGGCAGCGTCAAACAGTACAAGAACTATCAGGAGTTCCTGGCCGACTTCCGCAAGGCCGGTTCGGACGGCGCCTGGTATCGTCGGATGCTCCGTCGCCAGCGCTATCACTCCATCGAGATCGCTGGCGAAAACGGCTCGAAGGTATGGGCCGTGATGGGCAACTGGCAGATCAAGATCAAGGAAGTGAAGAACCTCAACGAGGCAGAGGAATTCATTGCGGAGGAAACCAATGGCCTTTCTGGCTCGGAAGCGCGGTTCGTCCGCAAGCTGAAGGACTATGCCGCAAAGCTCGGGATCACGGCAGAATTCTCGTCGTCGAAGAAACCCAGCTCCGTCATTCTGACCGATCTCGAAGCGTTCCCGACCGGGCAGGGAAAGGGAACAAAGTTCATGGAGAAGCTCTGCGAGCTGGCCGACGAGTACCACATCAGCGTCTACACGATGGCCGACATGTCGCGTAACAGGGACTTTTTCAGACGGTTCGATTTCGATGATGATGCCTCCGGATTTTACCTCGTTCGACGGCCTGCGCTTCCGTCCTGGTTCCCGGCGTCGATGATTGAATGAACCAAGTGGTATCGGCAGACATGATTTGTCCCCCGCGCGCGAAGGCGATCTCGTGCGCGGAATTTCTATAACCCCCCTTCCGCCGAAACGTCGTTTCCGACAACGTGACGGGGTCCGGATGAGCTAGACCCAACTCCGAGCGCTCTGTCACTGAAGCTGGAGATTACCGAAACGTAGTCGGGCCGGGACCTTACCAACCGGCAGATTGTCGGACCTGGTTGGCGGGCTACGGCCGACGAAGGTCGAGGCAGTGCATATCGACGAAAAGTGGTTCAAAGAGGCGCCCTGCCGCCGTAAGGTGATCTGGCTTCATAGATGGGGGAGGGGGCCTTGCGTTTTCTTATTGCTGCGCTGTTGGTAGGCATGAGCGCTATTTCGGCTCACGCCAAGACGGTGTTGGCATGTCTTGATGAGAACGTCACAGGATTCCATTATAAACGGAATAAATATGAGCCAACGGTTTTTGTCGATTCGAAACTTCTGGTTACCATCGATGGCGACCGTTTAACAATGAAACGGCGCGGCAAGACGTACGCTTATATATGTCGCAGCCCTTACATCACGCACCCCGAATCGAAAAAATGTTCTGACAATTTTGATGTTTTCTCCATCAATACGAAGACCTTGCGATATACGCGGGCGATGACTCTCGGTCATCTTTCCGATTTGGGCACAGCCAGCCTGGTCATTGCCTATGGAGAGTGCACCAAGTTCGGAGACGATTCCGACGATGGCTATTAGGCCTGGAGCCGCTCGGTTCTGGCTCACGGAAATCTTCCGGTTTCGATGTTCGGCGTCTTTCGAGGGGTCGCCTGGGGCCAGTAAATTCGGAGGGGGTGGATGAAGGTATTCTTCACCAAAACATTGAGCATTGAAGCACTCGGCCTGCCGGTAAAATTCAGCACTGAGAATAGAAGGAATCGCGCACTTGATCGTCTCGACGACGGTGATGTCGTCGTCTATTCCGCTACTGCCGGTGCTGAACCGATGGAATTTAGGAACCGTCTCCTCGGCTATGTAGAGGTGACGAAGAAGCCCGTGCTTCTGCGGGATTACGATTTGCCGGAACATTACCACTCTGAATTGTACAACATTGTCGAAAGGTGGGAATACGGAATTGAAAATCACCAATCGTGGGAATTTGAGAACAAACCAAAAATTACGGAATTGTATGGCGAGTTCCTTGAGCTAAGAAGGCTGAACAATTATCGACCAACTGCCACAGGCCTCGTCGAGATAACAGATCCTTCTCTCAAGGACTTTCTCCTTTCCCATCCTCGAAGACCGTTTCAGATAGTGCCCGCGATCCGGCAGGTGCGTCCTATCTTCAGGGCGATCAGACCGACATACAGACGCGCTCCTCCTCCGGCGAACAGGCAGTACTGGGTTGATCAGGTATTAAAAAAGGCTGCGGACACCTACGTCTTTGAGATCAGGGGAACGAGAGAGCCAGCATTCAAGATAGGATGGAGCAATAGCGCTCCTCGGCGCATGCGCTACTTCAACAAGTATGCCCTCCCACAGCTCGGAGGGCTGAAGTATGTCGAGTTCCATGTCGAACATTGGAAGACCGGCGCGGACGCAGAGCAGATGGAACAGAGCCTGTTGGCACGGTTCAGGAATAAGCTGTTCGAAGGAAACCAGGAGGTTGTCATTGGTGTGACAGCCGAGGATATGATGACGGCCATCAAGGAATTTCTTGAAGAGGCCTCGCCGGACTGATGGTCGGCAAGAAAGGTCCGCTCAATCGCTAGTATGTTGACGTTAGCGCGGTGGTTTCTCAGGACGACAAGGCATGCTTGAAACACTACATGCGCACGCTGATCTCACCGGATGGGCTCAAGCATTTAGCACCCTTTTGGCAGGTATTCTTGCTGTCTTCGCGGGCGCGTTTGCTTACAACGGAGCGCGGAAGCAAGCGAACGCCATTCTGGAAACTCAAAAGAGAGAATTGGAAGAAAGACGAAAAATTGTGTCCATTGAGCTATATGCAAGACTTATAATATCGTTTGATACTGTAGTTTCTTCCCTTTTGCAACTGCATCAGGAGGATGCCTTTATATGGGGTATATCGACCAATCAGTATAACGACATTTTTGGGAAAGTGGGATCGCTCGGCGAAAAAGCGGCACGTGATGTAGTATATGCGGTCCGAAAATTAGAATTGTCAACCGTCTCCATTCTCGCAATACAATATGAACGCAACCCAGAATTGATCGCCTTTAACATGGAGATAGCGCGTGCCACGGATGGAGTTCCGAATGCTTTTGTAGTGAGACCTGTTTCGTTGGGCTTCAAATGCAGCGTGTTTGCAATGGGCATAAATACACTTACTTTTATTGTGACCGCCATTGAGGAGCTGTCAAGAAACTTCGACAGTGATTATACGGAAATAAAAAACCGGAAAGACGAACTGAAGGCGCTTGAGACAATTTTCGAGCATCTGAAGTCGAGCTTCCAGCAGCCTGGAGATCATATGGTAACAGAGTAACGGTTCCGTGCGCTGTGTGGCGCATTAGGCGTCATCGTCGATCACGATGTAGCCTGGCCACCTACGGCAAACTGGGCAACGAACGAACTGATCTCGACGTAGGCCTGAAT
>ENA-UOWJ01000099-UOWJ01000099.1-bioreactor-metagenome-genome-assembly--contig:-NODE-99-length-74078-cov-20.971684_pt1 | contig 74078 bp, 70 predicted proteins | sample MGYA00238156_ERZ761611 | MGnify/ENA primary metagenome ERZ761611 (study PRJEB28900, sample SAMN06268034) | bioreactor metagenome | isolation source: Joint BioEnergy Institute, California, USA | place...
AATTACATGAGTGATCCATTCTCCTTCGGTAACATTTTTATATGAGTTGACACGGAATTGCCGGCCGAACTTGAATGGCTTGCCGAACTGCTTGCCGACGGATCGCCCTCCTCAAGCGGCAGGAACAGGATGTTCATCGGCAAATTGGAGCCGAGCGCGGTCAGGAACGAAATCTCCAACGTCTCGTCATAGGCGCCGGTCCGGTAGAGGACGCACGCTTCGTTCGGATCTTTGAGCATGCTGCTGTTGGAGACCAGCACATGCTGGCCGTTGATTTTGAACACGCCGCTGTAGATGCCGCCGCGGGCGTTGACCGCGATCAGCGTGTTGGCCTTCACCCGCACCATCGTATGGTAGCGAATCCCGAAATTCCCCCAGTTGCTGGCCGGCTGGCCGTTCAGCGTGTCGACGCCGGACTGCACCGGGTCGATCGAGTGGTCCCCGAACACGACGCGCTGGGGCCGCTCGCCGAGAAGCGGAGTAATTGTCACGAACCGGTCCGCTCCGGGGAACGTGCCGCGGATATGCTTGCCGTCGCGCGGCAGCGGCCACAGGTTGGCCAGCGCGGCGATCGGATCCCGGTCCGGCTTGACGGCGTACAGGGTGAATTTGACCGGCGAAGAGGCGTTCATATCGGCGTAGAACGAGAAGATTTGGCCCTGTTTGAGCGGCTGGGCGCCCAGTTCGGGCACAATCAGCTTCGTTTCGCCCGGCGCAAGCTGGATGGCCGAGGACGTGCCGCTCTCCAGCTGGTCCAGGTAGCGCATCGCCGCCAATTTGCCGGTGAGCGCCCCGAAGCTGTCCGGCCCGGCCTTGCCCCACGGACCCAGCGTCACGACCGCCGGCGCGGTCCCTTCGTTCATCGCCGCCAAATACAGTTTTAGCGGCTGCCCGCTTTGATTCTCATGGTACAGGAACAGACGGAAATCGCCGCTCAGCGTGTCGCGGTACAGCACGCCTTCCCGGTCGAGCTGCTCCGGGCTGTCGGATGCGACCAGCACCCGTTCGGAGGTCATATAGGAGTACGGCACGGTCTCGTATTTCAGGACGCCGGGGCCGTCGATCGGATACTTTTCCCCGACCGGGGTGAAATGCATCCGGTATTGCTCGCGGGTATACATAACCTCGTTCGTTATGGTGATCGTCTTGGTGTATACCGACGTTTCGCCGTGCTTATCCATCACCAGCAGGCTGATGCGGTGCTCGCCGGGGTCGAAGAACACCGGCTCCGCCGGGTCCCAGCCCGTGAACTGGCGCGACGTGATCGCGTTCTCGTCGTCGGTGGAGACGTCTTGAAGCTCGATCGGCTCCCCGATCTTGTACGTGTCCTTGTTCGTGGTGAACATCGCCACCGGCGGCTGGTTGGGCGGCAGGACGTTGATCGTCACCGAATAAGGCGCGCTCCACGTCCCGGTGTCGTCCTGCACCCAGTGGGTGATGACGTGCGGTCCCGGCTCGGCGAAGATTTTCTCCTGGCCTTCCCACCGCTCATTGACGATGCGCTCGGGATGCTTGCCGGTCAAGGTGTAGGTCACTTCCGTCTGGGTCGCGTGCACCTCTTCGGCGGGCGTCACCGTAAAATCCGCCGTCGGATGGATGCTCCACGACAGTTGGATCTGCCCTTTGGCCACTTTCAAAGCGGAATGCGTCGCATCCGCCCACGACCGAACGGGAATCATGAGCGAGCCTTTCAGCGTAAAAGGCTTGCCCGATGCGCTGAAGGTGGCGCCGTTCAACTTGTACGTGCCGGACCCGTCCTTGAAGCGCAGCTCCGTGTCGCCCGACTGCGCGACGGCCTCTTTGGCGGCGGCGTCGAAGCGGATCGTGTAGCCGTAGCGGGCCGCCAGCATGCTGAGCGGCGCATAGGACGCGCCGTTCTTCACCAGCGTCGGCTGAGGCGACGGATACGCTTTGCCGTTTAAAACCACCTTCGCCTGGTTGACGTAAAGCGTCAGCACGTTGTCGGCGGGAGAAGCCGTTCCGGCCGCCTGAGGCGCTGCCGGCGAGGTTCCGGCAGGTGCGGTTCCGCCTTGTGCATTTCCGGGCGCCTGCTGCGCCGCCGGCGCGGCTCCTCCCTGCGGGGCTCCTTGCGCTCCGGCCGCGGCAGGGTCCGCCGGCGCCTGCGCGAATACGGCGGCCGGCATTCCGGCGGTCAGCAAGAACACGGATAATGCCAGCAGGCCGAGAATTCTCGTTCTCTTATGTAGCTTCAACAGGGTCCAACTCCTTTGCGACGAATAAGGGTCGAATTATGGCGTCTGAGTCACGCTATCGATGATAGACGGCGCTGCGGCCGAAAAGTTGCGGTGCGGCGGCCCATTTATTGGGACTTTTTGCGCAACTCTTCCGCTTTTCCGGACGTCCCGCACGAAAAAACAACCATGATCCCTTCGCTTCAGGACGGGGAGGTTTGGCTTCGAAACGGGTTCCGAAGATGAAGGGAAGCATTCGGATCGATAAAAAGCAAAAAGCTGCCCCCGAAGGCCCGCTAACGGACCTCGAGGACAGCGCTTGGGTGAATTCAGGCGAACCAGCGGTTCATCACGAACACCAGCGCAACGAAGCTGACCGCGGATCCCGCCAGCAGCATTGCGCCTTGCGCGCGGCGCTGCTGGAAAAAGCGCAGCACGCCGAAGCTTAGGAGGCCTCCGATCAGCATGATAAAAACGGCTCCGGTAATAAACAAGCCGGCCGACACGTTCGATACGTCCGTGAGCAACTTCCGACGCCTCCCTTCCCCTGCCTCTACTACAGCATTATAACGGTTCAGGGGCGGATAAACAATTCCACCTCGTCCTTGAGCGGCGGCTGCCGACGAAACCGAACCTGCAGCTGGTTGCTCCGCTTCATCGAAGCTTTCCCCGAACGGGGATAGACGAGGCAGGGAAGACGGACGACGTGCCGGCTGTCCCGGCCCAGCCCGATCACTTTCAGCCGGTCCGGCCCGGCCAATAGACGCAAGTTGCGCATGTTCGCGCTTTTCGGCAGCGTCAGCGTGACCGTCACCGACTTGTCGCTTTTCGACGTCTGCGCCTTGAAGACTTCTTTGGCCCGGAACCGCGGCCCCTGCGGCGCCGTTCGCTGCACCAGATCGTCGATATACCCGGACAGCCAGGAATTGTCGCGCGCTTTTTCCCACTGCTTGACCAGTTTCCAGGGGAAGTTCTTGCCGCTCCAGGGAAAATCCGGACCGATCATGTTGCGGATTTCCTGCCAATCCGGAAGAGGCCCGCTGTCGAAAAACGAAGCCATATTCCCCCCTCCTCGGAACGCTTTCTCCCCCTATTCTATGACCCATCCGTCCGTCCGGTGCAGCGGACCTCTTCGCACCACTGGGCGCTTGCCATCATACAATGCACTGAGACTCTTTCGGGAAGGAGTCGTGGCACCATGCCCAGCATCATCGGCAATGTCAAAATCGTCAGTTCCAGCGGTGTGGTGCAGTTCGGAGACTGCCTTAACATTTCACCCACCAGCACATCGAAATCGTATGCCGGTTCCGGATCGTTCATCACCGGGGATTTTCCGGTCTCCAACAACGGCATCAGCGCCACGAACACCAACGATCCCGACATCGCCGATGCCAGCAATGCGGCTACGGGTAACAACGTGATATGAATTTGACCGTCTATCAGCAAATTACAATCGGACAACTGCGGATTACCAGCATCACCAACTCCTCAATGCTCCAGATCGGCAGCGCCGGCAGCATCCGGTCCCTGTCCCAGCTCTACAACACGGGCGGATTTGCAGGCCCGGCGCCGCAGCTCACCCAGGCGCCGCTGCCTTCTCCCGCCGACATCGTTTCCCTGGTGCCGCTCCCCGGTCCCAGATAAGCGAAAGGAAAGGAGATTTCGTTATGCCTTCGGCGTGGTCCTGGTACGCGGTTCCTCCGGAGTGGCCGGCGGTGCTGCAGCGGCTGGAGCAGCTCGAGCGAAGATGCCGCGAGCTGGAGACGCGCCTGATCCAGCTGCAATCGGAGTGGAACGACATGAAGTCCAACCCGCCGGTTCACGTAGAATACCATTTCGACCAGTTGAAAGTGTCCCGGCTGGAAGGAACGCTCCATATCGGGATGTCCCCGAAAGGAGAAAGTTCGGTCGACGCCTTCGAGCTGGGACCGGACGGACCGCCGGGCGCGGTCGGGGCGGCCAAGGCGGCCGGAACGGCCGGGGAGGGAGATGCGGGCGAAGAGGACAGAGAAGACGACGACGAAGACGGCCGCATCCGCCATCTGCAGCAGGAGATGAGCGCGTATATGGACGCGCAGGCTCCCGCCCTGCTGCTGCAATTGTGCGAGAAGGCCGGACTGCAGTTCGACGAGAAGCACCGCCGTCTGATCGTCGCCGACGTGAAACATCAGGTGGGGCCCCGCGTTCATTATTACTGCAAAACGACGCCGCTGCCGGCGGGCGCTTCCGCGGAGCAGCGGGCGCAATGGGCGCGGCTGGTGCTGGACAAAACGAAGCGGGATGTGCAAGCCGCTTTCGAAGCGTATTTGCGCAGGCCGCAGCCGCCGGCACCGAAAGGAGGAAGCGAACTTTGACCTGGACGACGCCGCCGGTTCCATTCGTGATGGAAGTGTACAACGAGCCGCTGTCGGTCGGTCCGATCCGCATTATCGGGGTGGCCAGCGCATCTTCGGTGCTGCTCGGCGACACGGAATCGATCACGCTCTATTCGTTCTTCGACACGCCGCCCGAGTCGCTGATCGTCGGTCCGATGCTGGCGCCGCTCCCCGCCGTTCCCGAAACCGGAGGCGGCCTATGAGCGTCGAATGGCGATGGACCGTCCTGGGCTGGCTGAAAATCAACAATACGCGCCCGGGAACCGTCGTGCAGGCCGGCGATACCTGGAACCGCGCTCAGCTCAGCGAAATGGCGCTGGCCGTTCAGCGCACGTATGCGGACTTCGGAAGAGACGACGCGCAGTTCGCCTCCTACCCGCTTTTTTACCGGCGCCCGGTGCTCCCGCCGCCGGGTCCGCCGGTCGCGATGACGGCCGTATCGCGAATCCCGGTCCAGTCCGTGGCCGGACTGCGGGTGACCGCCTTGTCCACCGGAAGCCTGATTCGCGTCGGCTGCGGCGGGCCGCTGCTGGCGCAATCGAAGATCAAGCACATCCGCCAGTTCCTCGGGCCGGTGTCTCCGCTCGCCGGCCCCTGGGCATCCGCTGAACTTCCGCCATTATCCAGGGGCATGCGGACAAATGCACAGGACGCCGCCCCCTCCCCGCATATGCTGACAATGTGATTCGACATCACATCCCTATCAAATTCGCGGGAGGGTTGCACGATGGCATACCCGGTTGCAGGGACATCTTGCGCTCCGGTCGGTGGCTTGGGTACGGCAGCATTCGCGCTCGTTCTGTTCATTCTGCTGGTTATCATTCTTCGCGCCGGCTGGATCTGACGCAAATATCCGCGCCCCCAAGCCTTGCCGCTTCGGCGGCATTTTTTTATGGCCGGCAGTTCATCCGGCCCGGGCTCCGCATTGCGGGCAGAATCGGTCTTCCGGCTCCAGCTCGGCCGAACACGCCGGGCAGCGGGCCGGCTCGGCCGGGGACACTGGCGCCCCGAACACTTCCACCTCCGGCTCGCCCGCCTCTTCCGCGGCGGCATCGGCCGGTTCCGCCCCCGCTTCGGGTTCGTCCGGTTTCGGTTGCACGGCCGGCGCTTCCGGGAATTTGCGGCCGCAGGACGGGCAGAACCGGGTCTCGTACGGAACCCGTTGGCCGCATTCGCACTCCTTCTCGTTGCGCAGCTCCTTGATGCGCTCTTCCAGCGCGGCGATTTCCCGGCGGAGGCCGACGATCTCCTCGCAGACGGGGATGACCGTTCCTTCCGCCTTGGACAAGTCCTGAACCAGATAAGCTTCGAATACGGCTTGGCCGATCGTCTCGTACTTTTTTTCGATCTCCCTGCGCTTGCCGGCCGCCTGGGCGTGCAGCCGCGTGATCTCCACCGTCTGCTGCGCCTTCTCGGTTGCCGACGTAACGCCTTTGCTTACGGTCTCGGTCAGCTTTTTGATAAAACCCATCCGTCAAGCCTCCTTCTTCATGCTCTATTATCCCATACGTTCCGCCGCCGCTCATGGTTCCCCGGAATGAATTCGGGCGGGATCCCGCCTATGCGGTACAAACGGCCAACGTGGCTTCGGGACCAGGACTCGGCTCCCGCCTGCGGCCGCGGATCAGCCCGGACGGTCCGGTCCGCGGCCGGCCCGCTTCGGGTCCAGCGCAACTTTCCGCAAACCGTGCAGCGACAAGTAGACGATCAGAATCATGACGCCGAACAGGCAGGTGAAAGCGGCTCCTCTCGCGTTCAGCCCGCGGGTGACGCCCTCCAGCAGCCGGAACGGGCTGAACACGACGTCCCAGCTGTTGAGGCGGCGAATCCGGCCCAAATACATGCCGAATCCGCCCAGAAACGATCCGACCACCACGAAGCCCCACCCGCAGACGGCGCCCAAATACCGGTCCACCAGAGCGTGAATGTGCTGCATCGACATATAGCCGAGCAGCACCCCGCACCATGCGAACAGAAAATACAGGATCAGATCGTACCAGAGGCCGAACACCCACTCGTATTTCCATTGGACGTCCCAGTACAGCATGAGATGGATGAAATCGGTGGTCAGGTAGGGCGCGTTCGGGAAAAACAGCAGCCAGGCCAGCGCCAGCAGCCCGGTTCCCGCCGCGGCGCCGGAACGGCGGCGCGACCAGGCGACCGCGCCCGTCGAAGCGAGCAGCGGCAGCCAGGCCAGAAACAGGTTCCACAGCAAAAAGCGGTTTCTCGCCGTGCCCCATTGGTGGAACTGGACGATCAGAAGCAGCAGGCACAGCAGCGACGTGCCGAGCAGCACGAAGAAGGCGGGCGTCAGCAGCGATGAATCGGAAGAACGGTTCATGGCGATCAAAACCTCCCTGATCGGCACGGACGCACGGCGGAACGCTCAGGCGCCGTATTGCTCCACGGTCCGGCGGTACCGCTCGCCGAGCGCTTCCAGGCTGCGCTCGTTGGCGTCCGCCTGCTCCGACAGCTTCGCCAGCAGCCGGCGGACGTCGTCCAGCCGCTGCCGGACCGTCGCCAGGCAATCGTTGATTTTGCCCTGCACGATCCAGTCGGTCAGGAAGCCGTCGAAGAAGAAATCGGCGAAACCGAGAAAGCCGCCGATCTCGACGCCGTCGACTCGCGACGCCCCGCCCAGGTCCCGAAGCTCCCGCTCGAAGCGGGCGAGGCTTTGCTGCGCCTCGTGAATATGCTCCGTCGCTTCCTCGATGCGGCCGCGCTTGATGGCGGTGGCGATCATGCCGCCGCCGAGCATGTCGTACGTGCCCCAATTGCGGGCCGAACTGAGCCGCTCCTCCGCCCGCTCGAGCGCGTCCAGCGCCCGCCGGCCGGCTGCCAGCGCTTCCCGGAGCTCCTTGCCTTCCGCCCGACGCTCGCCGATCTCGCCGGACAATTCGTGCAGCGCGTCGGCCGCGTCCGAACCGCTGCTCAACATCCAGCTTTCCTTCTCCCGGATCAGCCGCTCGTATTCCGCATCGGCATCGGACACGTCCGCCAGCCGGGCCTCCGCCTCCGCCCGTTCCCGCTCCGCCGCCTGCAGCGAAGCGGCGGCCGCGTCGTATTTCAGCTTGGCTTCCAGCGCCTCCCGCTTCTCTTCCTGCAGCTTCGTCTCGATCGTCCCGAGCACGGTATGGAAAAAGCGGGACAGCGACAGCTTCTCCAGCCGCCCGACATCCTGCTCCTCCCGCCGCAGCGTTTCCGCGTGCCGCTCGGCCGATTCCGCCAGCTCCGCGCGCCGCTTGTCCAGCTCCTTCAGGCGCTGTTCCCATTTCCGCTTGAGCCGCATCCGCTCCCGGCACCGCTGCAGCCGTTCGTTCCAGTCTCCAATGTCGTTCATGCGCAGCCTCCCCGCTTGAATAGTCTAACGATACATACTGTTTGAACGGAAAAAAGTTGCATCGCGCGGGCGAACTTCCGATCCCGGTCAGACGGTGTCCGGCGGGAGCAGCGGCGATGGGGACTCCAGGTACAAGATAGCGAGCTTGTGCAAAGCGCGCGTGCAGCCGACATACAACAGCCTGGCGTCCCGGGGAGAAGCCGTATACAGCGCGGCTTCGGCATCGGGCAAGAGCACCGCGTCGAATTCCAGACCTTTGGACAGATGGACCGGCAATACGGAGACGCCGCCCCGGTATTCGGCGTTTCCGCCCGTGATGAGATGAGCGTCTACGCCGCGCCGCTTGAGCCGCGCATGCAGCTGCGCGCCGTCCTCTTCGGTCCTGCAGATCAGAGCGACCGTCCGCAGGCCTCTCGCCATGCTGTCCCGAATAAACGACACCGCACGTTCGAGCCGCTCCTCCTCTTCCGTCACGCGGATCCGTTCAACCGGCTCGCCGCTCCGGAACACCGGCTGCGCGGCGGGCAGTCCCGTGCCGGTATGGGGCAGGATACGGTTGGCGAACGCGACAATTTCATACGTGGAGCGGTAGCTTTGCCGCAGGACGTGATAAGCGAACGGCTCCGGGCCGAACACCGCGGCCAGTTCTTCCCAACGTTCGATTCCCCGATAGGCGTGAATGCCCTGCGCCAAGTCTCCCAGAATCGTAAAGGACGGCTCGCGCATGCAGGAACGAAGCACGGCGATTTGAAACGGGGACGCGTCCTGCGCTTCGTCCACCACGACATGGTCGAACGGTTGCTTCGGCGCGCCGTGAAACCGAAGATGGATCCGGACCAAGGCCGGAAGATCTTCCAGCCGGACGACGCCCCGCTTCAGATCGGCGAGCGTTCCGGCGGCGAGTTCCGCGGAGACCGGCCCATTCCGGTCCTTCGAACCCGACTCGAACAACTTGCGGTAAAAGATCAGCGCCCCGGCTTCCGGAAGCTTGCGGAGATACGCTTGCAGACGCTGCCGGCCGGTTCTGATCCGCTCCTTCCGCACCTTCGGATCGGCCGTCTCTCCCGCCTGCATCTCCAGCCAGCGGCTCATCCGGGCGGCCAGCCGTTCCCGGCGGGCGGCCAGCGGATAGTCCCGGTACTCGTCGTCGAACCAGCCTCGGATTTCGGCTGCCGCCAGCACGCAGCCCGCCCAAGGCTCGAAGTCCTTGTCCGGCAGAAAGTTCCGCTCCAAGCGGTCGAGTTCCGCATCGATCCAACGCCGATAGTCGAGCGAACCTTTCACGCGTCCGGGCGACCGTTCATCGGACGGACGGCGCTCGTTCCCGGGATCGAACCGGCGCGCCTCGTCCGCTTCGGCGTCCGCCAGCGCTGCCCCGTCCCCCAACAGCTCCAGCGCCCAAGCGGCGAACGTCGTTTGCCGCACGTCCCCGACCCCGAGTTCCGGAAGAACGTCTGAAATATAGTCCAAAAACATCCGGTTGGGCGCGAAGATGATCATCCGCTCGGCGCGGACATGCCCCCGGTGCCGGTACAGCAGATAAGCCAGCCGGTGCAGCGCCACCGTCGTCTTGCCCGAACCCGCCGCCCCTTGGATCACCAGCGCCTGCTGCCGCGGCGCGCGGATGATTCGGTCCTGTTCGGCCTGAATCGTGGAGACGATGTCGCGCAGCCGGGTGTCCTTTTTCTCGCCCAGCCGGTACAGCAGAAACGCGTCGCCGAGGCCGAGATTGTCGCCGCCCCGCACATAGCTGTCCGTCACCCGCTGCAGCTCGCGGGACCGGATCAGCACGTTGCGTTTGCGGAACACTTCCCCTTCGATCGTGCCTTCCGGAGCTTCATACGAGACAGGCTCCTCCCCGCCGGTGAAAGCGTAGAACAAGCTGGCGACCGGAGCGCGCCAGTCGATGACGTAGGGCTCCCCGGTGTCCCGGCGGTCCATTCCCCTTTTGCCGATATAGAGCGGAACCGGCGCCTGCTGTCCGTTTTCGCGGAAGTCGAGCCGTCCGAAATACGGCTCGTCCCGCATCAGCATAAGCCGATGCCGGTCCTCCGCCCGTTTCGCGTCCAGCAGCTGCTCCACCGCGTCGTTGCCGTAATAAGCCGGTCCGATGGCGGAAAGCTGGCGTTCGATTTCCGCCAGCGTTTCTTCCAGCCGCCGCTGTTCTTCCTGCCAAGCGTCCGTTCGCGGTTCCATCCGATCCCTTCCTTTCAAACCGTCTGATAAGCCGGGCTGCCCATGCGGCTTAGGCATCCCCCATTGTGGTGCAAATGCGCAAAAAAGACTAGACTTATATTTTTCGTTCTGGTATGATTTTGGCTACAGTCGTGTCCGGCTTTTGTCGAACATACGTTCTCCTTATAAAAATAAGGAGAGACGCTTGCCGTCTCTCCTCTGCGCTCACCCTATGAACACGCGGCTCGAAACCGCCCCCCCCCGATCTGACAGATTCGGCATTCAATCCAGCCTGACGGTGCATTCTCCGAGCGGGCGGCCTCCCCACAGCAGCGCCATCCGGTCTCCGTCCCGGACCGCCCCGACGCCCGCCGGCGTGCCGGTGAACAGCAGATCTCCTTCGTCCAGCCCGTAATGCGTTCCGATCTCGTCCACCAGCGTCTGCAGATCGAACAGGGTGTCCTTAAGATGCCCCCGCTGTCTCTCCTCTCCGTTGATCGTGAGCGAGAAGTGCTGCGAATAAAGCGTCTCGAGCGAATCCAACGGCTGAAACGCGGTCAGCGGCGCAGAAGACTTGAACCCTTTCGCCTTCAGCCAGGGATGCTGCTTCTGCTTCAGCTCGTTCTGCACGTCGCGCAGCGTGAAATCGATGCCCAGAGCGAAGGCGTCGACCATCCGCTCCGCCCGGACCCCTTTTTCGTAACGGCGGCCGATCCGCACCACCATCTCGGCTTCGTAATGAATGCTGCCGAAGGAAGCCGGAAGCGCGACGACGTTCCCGTTCATCGGTACGACTGCGTGCGTCGGCTTCATGAAAATCATCGGGCCGGTCGGGACGTCGTTCCCCAATTCCGCTGCGTGCAGCTTGTAGTTCCGACCGACGCAAAATACGTTTCCCACCCTCATCCATCTCCTCGCTTCATGAGTCCGCCATTCCGCGCCGGCGCCATTCGCCGACCGGCGCCAACTGCACGCCGGCCGCCGTCAGCTTTTCCCGGATCCGCTTCATGATGCCGACGGCGCCGGCGGTATCGCCGTGAACGCACACGCTGTCGCCTTTAAGGTCGATCAGTTCGCCGTCGATCGTCTCCGTCTTCCCGCAGGCGACCATGCGCAGCACTTTGTCCGCGATTCGCTCCGGGTCGTGCAGGACGGCGCCCGGCACTTTGCGGGAGACGAGCGTTCCTTCCCGCGTGTAGGCCCGATCGGCGTAAAATTCCAGCACGTACGGGAGGCCTTTTTTCTCGGCCATATGGTGCAGTTCGGTGCCCTGCCGGACAAACAGCTTCAAGTCCGGGTCCAGGCACAGGACGGAATCGACGATCGCCTCCGCAATGGCCGGGTCGACGTCCGCCATATTGCTCATGCTCCCGTGCGCCTTGACATGCTGCAGCCTGGCCCCGTGCTTGCGGCAAAAAGCCTGCAGGGCGCCGATCTGATAAACGTTGTAGTTGATCAGTTCCTCCCGGCTGACGTCCATGTTCCGCCGTCCGAATCCGAGTAGGTCCGGAAACCCGATATGTACGCCGATGCCGACGCCGTGCCGCTTGGCCAGCGCAACCGTCCGGTCCATGACGTTCGGGTCCCCCGCGTGAAAGCCGCAGGCGATATTGGCCGACGTGACGTACCGCATCGCTTCCTCGTCCATGCCCAGCGTATAGACCCCGAAGCTTTCGCCCATATCGCAGTTCAAATCGATGAACATTGCATCCCCTTCTTTGATCGCACGGTTTCCACCTTCATCATACCAGAGTGCGGCCGGTTCCCATACTCCCGTTGCCCGCCGCCCCGCGAAAAAAGAAAGCCCCGCGCAATGTCGGGGCTTTCCGGGGCGCGGAGCGTGGTCCTCCGCGCGCTTCTTCAGCGATGCGACCAATAAGCGTCGCCCCAGCGCAGCTCGGTACGAAGCCGCGCCGGATTCGTGTCCTTGTCGATGACGACGCATTCGATGCCGGCCATTTCGGCGAAATCCTGCATCTGCTCGGTCGTGACGGCCAGCGAGTAGACCGTATGGTGCGCGCCGCCGGCCAGAATCCACGCTTCGGCCGACTGCGCCAGCGACGGCTGCGGCTTCCACAGCACGCGGGCGACCGGCAGCTTCGGCATCGCCTTCTCGACCGGCACGCCCTCCACCTCGTTCACGAGCAGGCGGAAGCGGCTGCCCATGTCGACGACGGATGCGCAGATGGCCGGTCCGGCCTTGCCGTCGAACACGATGCGCGCCGGATCGGCTTTGCCGCCGATGCCGAGCGGGTGCACCTCGATGCGCGGCTTGCCGCTCGACAGCGTCGGGCACACTTCGAGCATGTGGGCGCCGAGCACCATCTCGTTGCCCGGCTCGAAATGGTAAGTGTAATCCTCCATGAACGAAGTGTCTTGGCCGCCGGCGATGATTTTGGCGAGGCGGACGAGCGCCGCCGTCTTCCAGTCGCCTTCCCCGGCGAAGCCGTAGCCCTGCTCCATCAGCCGCTGCACGGCCAGCCCCGGGAGCTGCTCCAGCCCGTGCAGATCCTCGAACGTCGTCGTAAACGCCGTAAAGCCGCCTTCCTCGAGAAAAGCTTTCAGCCCGAGCTCGAGCCGCGCCTGGTAGGCGATCGCGTCGCGGATGCGGCCCGGCGTCCGCCCTTCGGGGACGATGTCGTACTTCTCCGCGTACTCCGCCATCAGCCGCCCGACCTCGGCGTCCGATACGGCGTTGACCCGTTGGGCCAGGTCGCCGACCCCGTAGCCGTTCACCTGCCAGCCGAACCGGATCTGCGCCTCCACTTTGTCGCCTTCGGTCACCGCCACCTGGCGCATGTTGTCGCCGAACCGGGCGACCTTCAGGCCGCGGCTCTCATTGAAGGCAACGGCGGTGCGCATCCAGGCGCCGACACGCGCGCGCACCCGCGGGTCTTCCCAGTGGCCGACGATCACTTTGCGGGCGATGCCCATGCGGGCGCCGATGAACCCGAACTCCCGGTCGCCGTGGGCGGCCTGGTTCAGGTTCATGAAGTCCATGTCGATCGTATCCCACGGGATGTCGCGGTTGAACTGCGTATGCAGGTGCAGGAGCGGCTTGCGCAGCTCCGACAGCCCGGCGATCCACATCTTGGCCGGCGAGAACGTGTGCATCCACGTCACGATGCCGGCGCACGTTTCGTCGGAATTGGCCTCCAGGCATACCCGGCGAATCTCCTCCGGCGTCGTCACGACCGGTTTGAACACGATCGGATACGATACGGACGGATCGCCGTCCAGACCCGCGACGATGGCTTTCGAATCGGCGGCGACTTGTTCCAGCGTCTCCGGGCCGTACAAGTGCTGGCTTCCGGTAACGAACCAGAACGCGTAGCGTTTCAAAGCGAGCATGAAGGTCCCTCCTGTTTTTCGGAAAACTTGTACGTACATAAACACAACCCTATTTTAGCCTTAAAAATATTGCAATTCAAGAAAAATAAAAAGACTCTACGGCGAAAAATCGACGAGTTAGCGAAAATTTCGACACCACTTGTATTTACATCATCGCCGAACGAAAAAAGCGGGAGGGCTTAAGATGCCCGTCCCGCCGATAGGATTCGCCCGCCGCCGCGCTCAAAAGGTCGGCAGGTTGTCGAGGTTGTTGTCTTCGCGGCCGTCCGCGTCGGAGCGCAGGTGCTCGTCGCCGTCCCGGCCCCGGAATACGTTCACGTGCTCGATCTGGCCGGCTTTGGCCATCTGCTGGGCGGTCTTGTAGTCGACGACCCGGCCGGACGACAGCTTCAGCTCCACGATGTCTCCATCCCCGTTTTTGCGCACCGCCGTCACCCGTTCCCGTCCGTTCTGCGTTTCCATGTCGGTCACCTCCGCCTTGTAGGGTGCCCGCACGGCATGGAAATCATGCCCGCCGGATCAGCCGACGAGCAGCGCGTAGACGACGCCCGGGCCGTGAACGCCGATGGTCAGGTCGTTCTCGATGTCCGCCGAGCGGCTCGGCCCCGAGATGAAATGGATGCCCGCGGGCAGGCGCTCCCGCCCGGCCTCGTCGAAGCAGGCCAGCACTTCGCCAAGCCGCGTCGCCAGCCGGTCCATGGGGATGATCGCGATCAGCACGGCCGGCAGCAAGCTGACGGAACGGCCTTTGTCTTTGGACGACAGCACGGCGATCGATCCGGTGTAGGCGGCCGCGTAATCGGCGACGACGATGCCGATGTCCGCCTCCGCGGCGCGCGCCTTCCAGTTCTCGCCGGGATCGTCGTTCCAGACGGATACCCGCGCGTTCGGCAGCGCGCTCTCCAAATCCAGCGCATCGAGCTCCGGCTGGCGCTGGCGGACGACGATTCTCGCGCCCAGCTCCTCGGCTTTGCCGACGATGAACCGCTTGGCCTCCTCCAGATCGGCCAGGCGGACCGGATGGCCGCCGGCGCTGCGGAAGTTCGCCGCGAACCGCTCGGCCCGCTCTTCCGGCGGCCATTCGAAGCCGCGCCAATCATCCGGCGCTCCCCGGTGCGGATGGGCCGGCGCGCTCGTCAAGCGCGGACGCCCCATCCGCTCGGCGATGCCGTTCATGAACCGCTCCTGCTTCGCCCGGGATTCGGCGTCCATCCGGGCGAGCCACTGCTCGTAAGACGCGTCAGCCATGCCCGTTCCCCCCTCCGCCGCCGTTATCCCGTTCCTTCAGGGCGGCTTCCAGCCGGCTCCGCGCCCGGGCGGCTTCGATCTCGCTTAGGCCGTGCCGGATCTCCTGCTCGATCGTCTTCCACCGGTCGCGGAACGATTCCTTCGCCAGGCTGGGCGCATGCCGGTAGCGGTTCCACCCCTTCAGCGGACCGAGCCTGGCCTTGATCACGCCGCCGCGCGCGACGAGCTTCTGGCCCAGCTTCCCCAGCCGCAGCGCGCCGCGGTACTTCGCCGCGCTGCCCATCACCGCGCCGAAGCCTTTCATGCCCAGCTTCTCGAGCGCGGGGCTGTAGCCTTGCGCCACTTTGCGGCGGCGCAGGTAAATAAGCATGTCGTGCAGCGGAATTTTGACCGGGCACGCTTCGTAGCAGGCGCCGCACAAGCTGGAGGCGCTGGCGATGTCGTCCCACTGCGCGACGTTGTCCTTGTTCAGCGCCGGCGTCAGCACCGCGCCGATCGGACCGCTGTACGTCCCCCCGTACGCGTGCCCGCCGATGTGGCGGTAGACCGGGCAGGCGTTCAGGCAGGCGCCGCAGCGGATGCAGTTCAAAAGCTCCTGGAACTCGGGGTCGCCGAGCTGCAGGGAGCGCCCGTTGTCGACGATGACGATGTGCATCTCGTCCGGGCCGTCGGCGTCTTCGGCGCGGCGCGGGCCGGAGATGCCTGACATGTACACGGTCATCCGCTGGCCGGTCGCCGACCGCGGCAGCAGCGTCGCCATCACTTCCAGATCGGCCCACGACGGAATAATCCGCTCCATCCCCATCAGCGTGATCTGCGTCTTCGGAACGGTCGTCACCATGCGCGCGTTGCCTTCGTTCTCGAACAGCACCATCGAGCCGGTCTCGGCGATCGCGAAATTGCAGCCGGTCATCCCGATGTCGGCTTCGAGAAATTTCTCGCGCAGCTTCTTGCGCACGAACCCGGCCAGCACCGGCGTGTCCGGCGGCAGCGTCTCGCCCGCGACCTCGGACAGCAGCTCGGCGATCTGGCGCCGGTTTTTGTGGATGGCCGGGATGATGATGTGCGACGGCGTCTCTCCGGCAAGCTGGACGATATACTCGCCCAGGTCCGTCTCGATCGCTTCCACGCCGATTTGTTCCAGGGCGCGGTTCAGGTGCAGTTCCTCGGTCACCATCGATTTCGACTTGACGACCGATTTCGCCGCCTTCCGCTCGGCGATTTCCAGCACGATCCGCACCGCTTCCTCCGCATTAAAGGCGAAGTGGACGTGCGCCCCGTTCGCCCGGGCGTTGTCGGCAAACAAATTCAAATAATAATCCAGATGCGCGATCGTGTGCAGGCGGATCTGCCGGCCCCGCTCGCGCCACGCTTCCCAGTTGCCGTGTTCTTCGGAAGCCTGCTTTTTGCCGCTTCGCAGCCTTTCCGTCGTAAAGCGCACCGCCTTGCGCAGAAAATCGTCGTTCAGCGCCAGCTGCGCCCTTTCCCGGACCGTCGCTCCTCCCGCCGCGCCGCGGCCTTGCCCGCCCGTCGCACTTTGCGCGCTCATGCCGGCTTCACCCCTTCGTCGAGCAGTTCGGCCAGATGCATGACCTTGATCGGCGATCCCCGGAACCGCAAGTTGCCGGAAATGTTCATCAGGCAGCCCATGTCGAGGCCGACCAGCACCTCCGCTTCGGTGTCCAGAATATGGTCGGTTTTCTCCGTCACCATTGCGCCCGAGATGTCGGCCATCTTGATGGCGAACGTGCCGCCGAAGCCGCAGCAATCCTCGGCGAACGGCAGCGGCACGAGCTCCATGCCTTTGACGCTCTGCATCAGCGCCATCGGCTCGTCCTTCACGCCGAGCAGCCGGCTGCCGTGGCAGGAAGGATGGTAGGCCACTTTGTGCGGAAAAGCGGCGCCGACGTCGGTGATGCCGAGAACGCCGACGAGGAACTGGGTGAACTCGTACGTTTTTTGCTGCAGCCGCCGAACTTTCTCCGCCATCGCCGGCTCCTGCTCGAACAGCTTGGGATAGTAATGCCGTATCATGCCGACGCACGAGCCGGACGGCGAGACGACGAAGTCGCTTTCCTCGAAAGCCTCCAGCAGCGTTCTGGCGGACTGCCGCGCTTCCTCCCAATACCCGCTGTTGAAGGCTGGCTGGCCGCAGCACGTCTGCCGGGCCGGAAAATCGACCTGAACCCCGCAGCGCGCGAGCAGCCGGACGACCGCTTCCCCGACCCGCGGGTAGAGCGCGTCGCTCAAACAGGTAATGAACAGGGAGACTCTCATATCGCACCGAACTCCATTCTGTCATAAAGTCCGAACCCGGCAAATTCGGCGAGTCCGAAGCAAGCCGGCCGGAATCGGCCCCGGATCACACGATACGCGTGTCGATGCCGAGTTCCTTCAGCCCTTCTTCCGTTTCCGCAGACAGGCCCCGGTCCGTCACGATCGCATCGACTTCGTCCAGACCCGCCACGCGGGTGAACGCCTGCGCGCCGAATTTGCTCGAATCCGCCAGCAGCACGACCCGGTCGGCGATCTCGATCATTTTCTGCTTCACTCTTCCCTGCAGTTCGTTCGATTCGCTTAAGCCGCGCTGCAGATGCACCCCTTTGCAAGACAGAAACGCTTTGCCTACATGATAGACGTCGAGCGTTCGCTCCGCCAGCGGGCCGACGTAGGACAGCGAACGCGGCGCGAGCATGCCGCCGGTGGAGATGACCTCGATCTTTTCTTTGCCGCTCAGGGCGACGGCGATTTTGATCGAATTGGTCAAAACGGTGAGCGGCATGTCGGGCAGGATCGACGCCAAGTACCAAGCCGTCGAGCTGGCATCCAGCAAAATGCGGTCGTATGCTCCGACATCGCTCAGCGCCGCTTGGGCGATCCGCTTCTTCTCGTCCGCGCGAGTGATTTCCCGTTCGGCGTACGGGATTTCCGCGCGTATATCCTTGACGCTCACCGCTCCCCCGTGGGAGCGGCGCAGCCGCCCGCTCTGCTCCAACCGATCCAGATCGCGGCGGATCGTCTCTTCCGTCACGCCGCACAGCTCGCTCAGTTCCGATACGCGCACGCTGCCTCTGTCGTTGACGATCTGCAAGATTTTTTCATACCGCTCCGCCGCCAGCATCGAATCCCCCCGCCGCCGGATACGCCATCACCGACATCAGCGCGTTCTCCGCCTGCGTCGCGTCGAGCCGGCTGTATTGGACGAACACCGGAACGTCGCTCGTCACTTCGATGGCGTAGGGAACGCCGGCCGGAATCGGCTTTCCGTCCTTCGCCAGCGTGGACGTGCGAATATGCTTCGTCCGCCTGCCCGGCACGACGACCGGAATATCCTCGATCGGGTCGCGGTCCTCGAAATAAATCGTCAGGCGGATACGCGCCTCCCGGTCGCCGGTGTTCAGCACGCAGACCGACTCGTGGCTTTCCAGCGAGCCCGAACTGACCGGCGGAATGTAGCCGTCCGGAATGATCCACCGGGTCTCCCCCAATCCCTTGCCCATGCGCCTCTCCTCCTTTTACCGGGTAAAAGCCGCCGGCACGCCCCCGTCGATCGTCAGCATGCACCCCGTCGTTTTCTCCGCCCGGGAAGACGCGAAGAAAGCGACGCCCTCGGCAATGTCCTTCGGATAAACGTTCACTTGCAGCGTCGTCCGCTTGCGGTAATATTCTTCCAGTTGGTCCGGCGCGATGCCGTAAGCCGCGGCCCGTTCGTTGCGCCAGCTCGAGTTCCAGATCTGGGATCCCTGCAGAACGGCGTCCGGCAAAATCGTATTGACGCGTATGCCCAGTTCGCCGCCTTCGGCCGCGATGCAGCGGGCCAGATGGGCTTCCAGCGCCTTCGCCGCGCTGTAAGCGGTGGCGTTCTTGCCGGCGTAAACCGAGTTTTTGGAGCCGATAAAAACGATGCTGCCGCCCAAGCCCTGCTGCTTCATCAGCTTGAACGCCTCGCGGGCGACCAGGAAATATCCGGTGCCGAGCACCCCGATGTTCAGGTTCCATTCCTGAAGCGACGTTTCTTCGAACGGGCTGGAAGTGGCCAGACCCGCATTGTTCACGACGATGTCGACGCCGCCGTAGGCGAGCGCCGTTTCCGCATACGCCGCCTGCACGGCTTCCTCGCTCGTGACGTCCACCCGGACCGCCAGCGCGCGGCCTTCGCCGTACTTTGCGTTGATCTCCGCGGCGACCTTCTCCGCGCCTTCCAGATTCAGATCGGCGATCACGACGTGCGCTCCTTCGGACGCGAGGCGCCGCGCCGTCTCGCTGCCGATGCCGCCGGCGCCGCCGGTAATGAAGGCCACCTTGCGGGAAAATTCGGCTTCCGGCGGCGCCAGCGTCAACTTGTACAGCTCGAGCGGCCAATATTCCACGTTGTAGGATTCGTTCTCCGACAGCGATACGAACCGGCCGAGCGCCGTCGCCCCGCGCATGACCGCGATCGCACGGTGGTAAAGGGCGCCGCTCACCTGGGCCATCGCCCGGCTTTTGCCGGTGTTGATCATGCCGAGCCCGGGAATCAAAATGACGCGCGGAGCCGGTTCGAACATGACGTCCCCCTCGTTGCGGTTGCGCTCGAAATACGCTTTGTACTGCTCCTTGTAGGCGGCGATGCCTTCCTTCAGCTTCGCTTTCAGCCCCTCCGCGTCGTTTGCGTCCGGGGTCCAGTCGATAAACAGCGGCACGACTTTCGTATGCACGAGATGGTCCGGGCAAGCCGCGCCGATTTGCGACAAGGCCGGCGAATCTTGCCCGCCTGCGAACGCCAGCACGTCGTCCGCGTCGTCGAACGTCAGGATCATTTTCTTCCCGTCGCTCACGGCGCCGCGAACGGTCGGCATCACTTCCGCCGCGATGCGCCGCCGCGTTTCCGCCGGAAGCGGCGCGTGCTTGACGCCGCCGAACAGCTTCTCCGGCCGGACGCGGGCTTCAATGTAGCTTTCCGCCTCGTTGATAATCCGGATCGTCTGCGCGTACGCCGCCTCCGACGTGTCGCCCCACGTGACGAGCCCGTGTTTCTCCATCAGCACGAGCTCCGCTTTCGGATTCGCGAGCACGCCTTCGGCAATCATTTTCGAAAGCGTGAAGCCCGGCCGGACATACGGCACCCAGACGAACCGATCGCCGAAAATTTCGCGGGCGATCTCCCGGCCGTTGTCGGCGCAGCAAATGCTGATGATCGCGTCCGGATGCGTATGGTCGACGTGCTTGAACGGCAGGAACGCGTGCAGCAGCGTTTCGATCGACGCGCGGGGATGTTTGGGGTCGATCATGCAGTGCGACAGGTAGGCGACCATCTCCTCGTCGCTCATGGACGCGCGCTCGAACAGCGGCCGGATGTCGTCCAGACGCAGTCCGGTGAAATTGCCGGCCTTCATCGTCGCCAGATCCGAACCGCTTCCTTTCACCCACATCACTTCGATGTCGCGGCCGCGAAAATCTTGGACGACCGTCTTCATCGACGTGTTGCCGCCGCCCCAGTTGCAGACCCGGCGATCGGCGCCGATCAGATTGGAGCGGTACACGAGCTCGTCGAGTCCGCTTTGCAGTTGTTTCGCATGGGCAGGGTTCCACAAGGATTGAACCATAATTGCTTCCGTAGCCTCCCGCTTAGGTTTCTGTTTTCTTCTGCTTTGGATTATATCATCTTTGTTTGTTTTTGAATATGTTTATTTTTGTCCTTTTTCTTCGCTTTCTCTTTCTCGTCTCTTCCCCTTCTGGCGAAATCCCGTCCGCTCAGGACGTTCAGCTTCCCTGTTGTCGGAACCGTCGCTTCCTTCGGCCTTGCTGCTGTCCCTCCTCTCTTTTGGCGAATTCCTCTTCGTGACAAAATCTCTTCTATCAAATCTCTTCTGTCGGAATCCCGTCCGCTCAGGAATCCCGTTCTTGCTGCCATTTTCTGTTCCCCCACCCGATGCAAAATTTCTCTGCCAAAATTTCTCTTGAAATGAGAACAAATGTTTGGTATATTGGTATCAAGAACAAACGTTCGATTTCGGAGGTCGCTCGCTTATGTTCTATCGGCTGCCGCCCAACTTCGACGACTTTTGCTCGCGCTTCGCCCACGAAGAAGACTGCGTCCGCGCTCTGTTCAGGGCGCGCTGGCCCGACGGCTTTCGCTGTCCCCGCTGCGGCCACGCGCATGCTTATACGATCACGACCCGCAGATTGCCTCTTTATGAATGCCGCTCCTGCCGCACCCAGACTTCCCTTATCGCCGGCACCGTTTTTGAAGGCAGCCGCACCCCGTTGCGCCTCTGGTTTCAGGCCATGTTCCTGCACGTTTCTCCCAAGACCGTCAATGCCAAGCAGCTTTCCGAACTGATCCATGTCACCTACAAAACCGCCTGGCTCATGCTGCACAAGCTGCGCCACGCCATGAGCCGCGCCCAGGCCAGCGAGTTTCTGTGCGGGATCGTGCGCATCAGCGAGGCTATCTACTGCCCGGAGACCGCGATGCGTTGGAAAGCGAACGAGCAGCCGATTTTGATCGGTTCCTCCGAGAACGAGTGCGGCGAGATTACCCGGATCAAAATGGAGAAGCATGCCGCTTCCACCGCAGCCGTGCCGGAACGTCCCCGATGGTTGCCGCGGCGCGTGGAACCGCCGGAGGCTGGCGGGTTTATCCGCCGACATGTCGACCCGGCTTCCGCCGGGAACGTCGTCGTGACCGGTTTTCTCGGAAAGCAGCGCAATCGGGTGCTGCTGCGGATCGTGTACGAGATGGAGCAGCATTTGGCGTGGGTGTTCCGCGGCATCGGGCCGAAGCATTTGCAGGCGTATATGGACCAGTACAGCTATACGTGGAACCGCAAGGGGCAGCCGATGTTCGCGGAGCTGCTGGGATGGTGCGCGTCGACGCGGACGGTCACGTATCCGGCGCTGACCGGGACGGCATCGCGTTCCGTTCATCGGAAGCGGCTGCGCGCTTGGGCCAGCGGAACGGCGGGTTAATCGGATCGGCCTTCCCAGTTTACCCTCATCTTTCGCCTCACTGTCAGCGGCAGTCAGCAGTTTGCCGTTTCTTAAATCGGCGTGCTCCTTCTCCCAGGCCGTAATTTCTGTGCAGTGAACTTGCCGGTAATCATCTTCACAGCGAACCTGAGCAAGCGGGATTTCGACAGAAGGAAAAAAACGCAAGCCCCTAGGCTAATCCATATTCAAACTGAACGCAGTAAAGTCGCAAAACAGGTAACCAACGGAAAAAGAGAAAATAAGAGCAGCCGACCGGATCTCAGAACAAAGAGCCGCGGGCCGGAACAGCGTTAGGAGAACTAGGGGGGGAGTGGACATGCGCCGAAGAGCGGCAGAACAGCAGAACTGAGCGAAGGGGATTTCGTCAGAGGGAAGCCGCCTTCGGTCCTGTGATCTGAAGGCGGCTTCGCCCGGCGCTATTAACCAAGCGCCGTTTTCATGAACGATTTGAACCGGAGCATGGCGACCGTGAGTCCGGCCAAAGCGATCAAAGCGAGCACGAGCAGGGACCGCCAAATGTCGCCGATATGCATGCCGCGGACGATGATATCCTGGAACGCCTTCTGCGCCCAGAACTGCGGCGTGAAATGGCCGATGTTCTGCATCGTTTTCGGCATGAGATCGATCGGAAACCATAGCCCGCCGAGCACGGCGCCTCCCATCGTCAACAGTTGGGTGAACGCGATGCCCTGGTTTTCGCTGCGCACCATCATGGACATCGCCAGGCCGAGCCCCGTCCCGCACAGCGCGAGCACGAACACGAGCAGACAAACGGCGGACACGTCGCCCAAGCGCATTCCGTACACCCAATGTCCGAACGCCAGCAGCGCCGCGCATTGCACCAGCGCCACGACGAGATAAGCGAGCCACATTCCGACCAAATAGCTGATCGGCTTCATCGGCGTGCTGCGCAGCCTGGCTGTCATTCCCGATTCTTTGTCGCCAATAAAGCGCCGGATCATTGAAATGATGACAAAAAACACGAACATAACCGTATAACCGGGCACATACTGCGTGATGCCGCTGCTTTCGATCGCATTCTCTTGTTTGTCCTCCACCCGGAACGGAGCCGCCATCACTTGATTTTGCCAAGCTTCGGACTGGCCGGTTGCCTGCAAAGCCGCTTTCAATTTGTTTTCCCGATAGCTGTTGGCCATATTTTCAAGCACCGCCAGCAGCGGTCCGACCGTCGAATTGGCGGCGGCGTCGCGATATACGGTCACCGTCGTCGGCTGGCCGTCCGCGGACGCGATCCCTTGCCCGAATCCTTTCGGGATGACGATCAACGCCGTCTCTTTTCCATCGCGGATTTGCTGGATTTTGTCGTTCAATTCGGCCGCGGCAGCGGCTTCCAACCGATACCCTCCCTGACTTTTAATGGCCTCGATGAACGCGGTGGAGGCGGACGACTGGTCCAAGTCGATATACGGAATTTTGACGGACGAGCCCCCCACCCCGGAGAAAATGGTGCCGAACAGCACAATGAAAACGATCGGAAGCCCCAGCAGCCAGAAAAACGTTCCTTTTTCCTTGATCAACAGCTTCCATTCCTTGCGGGCCACATTCCAAAACATGATGGATAACTCCTTTCCGATTGAGGACGATTACTGATCGCGCAGCGATGTGCCGGTCAGCGTCAAAAATACCGACTCCAGCGACGGCCGGACGATTTCCAGCTGTTTGACCGCCAGCGAGCGTTCCCGGCAAGCGGAAGCCCAGCCTGCCAGAGCATCGAGCGGAGCCGTCGTCTCCAGCAGCCATCCGCGCCCTTGGGGCACCGGTTTGCCGAAGCGGGGCAATTCGGGCGGCTGAACGTCGTCGGCCAACTCCAGATAGACCGCTTGGGATCCGTACCGGTCGAGCACTTCGTTCAGCTCGCCTTGCGCGATGACGCTGCCGTGGTCGATGATGGCCAAATGATCGCACAACGCTTCGACTTCTTCCATATAGTGGGTGGAATACAGAACGGTGACGCCGTCCCGCTTCAAGGCGCGTATCATCTCGAAAATATGGTTGCGCGACTGCGGATCGATGCCGACCGTCGGCTCATCCATGATGATCAGTTTCGGCCGATGCAGCAATGCCGCCGCAATGTTGATCCGACGCTTCATCCCGCCCGAGAAAGTGGTCACCGGATCTTTGGCCCGATCGGCCAAACCGACCTGCTCCAGCACTTCGCCGATCCGCTTCTTGAGCGCGCTGCCCCGGACGCCGTACATTTCTCCGAAAAACGTCAAGTTGTCCAGCGAATTCAGCTTCTCGTACAGCGTGATGGCTTGCGGCACATAGCCGATTTTCTCCTTGATCCTGTCTTTGGAGCGGCGAATGTCCGAACCGAGCACCGTCACCGTCCCGGCATCGAACTCCAGCAAGCCGGACAAAATTTTCATCGTCGTCGATTTGCCGGCGCCGTTCGGACCGAGCAGCCCGAAGCAGCTTCCTTCCGTCACGCTGAACGAAATGTCGGCCAGCGCCTTTTTGCTGCCGTAAGATTTGCCCACGTTCGTCAATTCAACGGCCGAATACACATCGATTTCCTCCTCAAAATTTCAAGTGGCGCGACAAAACCCGAACGGCTCCGAGGAAGCACAGCGCGGCAGCCGCCCAATAAACCGGAAGCATGGCATACCCCCACCGGGGAACAGCGTCAAACGCCGCGGTTCCCGGTTGCTGGGAGAACACCGCTCCTGTCAGCCAGGACAGCGCGTTGCCGGACAAGCCGAACACCATCCACAAGAGCGGCGTCGCGGGAGACCAATTGGATTGGGTCACTGCTCCCAGAAGCAAGCCGAGCGTCAGCATGAACGGCGCGATCCCCAGCAGCATGACAATAAATATGCTTTCCGTGACCCAAAGATCGCTCAGCGAGGAGGCGCCCAGTCCATGAATTCCCGCATTGTAAAGGATCAGCAGCGTGATGAAGGCGAAACAGGCGGCGTACAAAGCAAGCGCCTGCAGGAAGGCGGCGACCAGCTTGGCGGACAACAGCCGCACCCGCGGATAAGGAAGCGTAATCCACCAGCCGACCGTCCCGTTCTTCCATTCCCCAAGAAGCGTCCGAAAGGCCAGCATCGCCGTGAAGTAAGGAAGGATAAACGTGAACGAAAACAGGTAACGGGCCTGAAATTGCGCCGCTCCTCCCCATACGGTCAAAGCCGCCGCGGCAAGAAGAAGAACGGCCCCCGCGTAAACCCAAAACCATTTTGTCTTCAAAAATTTCCGGACCGACGATTGACCCTCATGCCGAACCAAATAAAGAAACGTTCCGTCGCTCATGCTTTTGTTCCGCCCTCCTATCCCTCGAAAAGCTTGCGATAGATGTCCTGAATCGAACCTTGCCGTTCCCTCAGTTCTTCTACCGAACCGAACAGCGCAGTCCGGCCTTCCCGGATGAACACCGCATAATCGAACAAACCTTCCGTTTCCGCGATTTCATGGGTGCTGATGAGCACGGTTTGCTTGCGTTCGCTGAACGAGTCGATGAGCGCCGCAACGATTTTTTCCCTTGAAATCATATCAATGCCCGAAAAAGGTTCGTCCAGCAGCAGCAACGGCACGTCGCGGGCGAGGCACAGAATCAGCATGAGACGGGCTTCCTGGCCTTTGGACATGCCGCTCACCTGCATTTGCGAGTCCAGCTTGAAATCCCTCGCCAAATCGTAAGCCCGATCGCGGTCAAAGCCCGGGAGCAGCCGTTCCCCCCACTCCAGCGCGTCCGACACCGTATGGCTGCCGTACCATCGCGCCCGGTCGGGCAAGTAGGCGATGGAAGGGTTCAGTTTCCAGCCAGGGGACTGTCCGAACACTTTCAGTTCCCCGTCATCCGGAACGACCATTCCTGCAATCATGCGCATCAGGGTCGATTTGCCGGCGCCGTTCGGCCCGAGAACCGCGGTCACGCGATGCGCCGGAATCGTAAAGGACAGGCCATTCAGCGCCGGACGCTTCCCGTACCTTTTGACCAGCCGTTCGCCGACGATCGCTTCAACCGACATCGCCATCTCCGCCTTTCTCCTGCAACAGCCGCAAAATTTCATCCTTCGTCAAACCGAGGCTTCTCATTTTATTCAAAAAATCGGTCACCGCCTGCACCGCCAGCTTTCTGCGAACTTCCGCCACTCTTTCCGCATCGGTCGTAATAAACGTTCCTTGTCCCCGACGGGTCTCGGTCAGCGCGTCCCGCTCCAGCTCCTGGTAAGCCCGCAGCACCGTGTTCGGGTTGATCTTCAGCGCCTGCGCCAGTTCCCGAACGGAAGGCATTTTCTCTCCCAAGGCGATTTCCCCTTTGGCTATCGAATTGCGGAATTGTTCCAGCACCTGTTCGTATAAAGGCTGGCTTAAGTCCAGCACAAACCGCATTGAACCGAATCGAAACTCATTCAAACGGCTCCCCCCTTCCGGTTGGAACGGCTGCGTCATCGTTATGAGTGTATTATATCACTTAAGACACTTAAGTCAATAACGACAGTAAAAAAACTCCCCTGTGCCTAAGGAGCCAGGAGAGTTGTTGTTGCGCTTTCGTTCGAAACGTTATTGGCCGGCCGAAGCGCTGGCTCGCGGTCGACCCATGCCGAAACCGCCTTGCAGCATAATCGAGTCGGCCGCCCCCGTGCTTGGGTCGAGCCAGATCATGACGATATCCCCTTCCTTCAGGTCGCTCGTCTTCAGTTGCTTTTCCGTCCGCTGGTTGTTGGAAAATTGGATCGTGTAAATGCGGGTCTGATCCGTGATTCGAATATCCTGCGTTTCGTCGGTGAACATGCCGTCCGGATTGAAACGCTGGCGGTTGGAGCCGCTGCCGGACGGACCGTTGCCGGAACGAGCCTTTCCCGACTGACTGTTCTCGTTCGAGCCGCCGCTCGCATTCGCGCTGCCGCTCGGACGCGGACCGTTCCTTCGCCCGCCTCCGAAAGAGCCGGGCCGCACCGACGATTTGTACACCGTAATCGTCTGGCTGCCGACCGTCTTGATTTTCCCCATCAGATCGGCCGGCTTTCCGTTCTGCTCCATGCCGCCGCGCCATGGTCCGCCAGGCGATGCCGTTGCCCCTCCTGCCGACTCCGCTGTCCCTCCCGCCGCGCCGTTTCCGGAAGCGGCATCGTTCTTGGAGGAGCCGCAACCGGCCAATGCGATGGCCAGCACCGCCGCTACAGCCGCCAAAGTCCATCTGTTTTTTGTCATGGATCCGTATTCCTCCTGACCTGATCATTCCTCCCCCGTAAGCTATCATTTTCCTATGAACGGAACGTGAACAAGCGCCTTTTTCCTCCCTTCTGCCGATATCCCGCTCGTTCAGGACAAGGCACGACACTTGCGCCCCGGTAGAACGAACCTGACCCGGTAGAATAAAACCTGAATGGAGGGGATATCGCCAGAAGGAGCGAGAACCCGACATGCAACCTCGAGTCCTGAGCCGAAGGGATATCGTCAGAGAGGAATAGCGACGAAAGCCTGCCCCTGCCCCTGACCCTGACCCTCGACACCCATGCAAAAAGCCGCCCCCTGACGGGAGCGGCCGAGATCGGCTTGCATCATGCTTGCTTTGAACGGCGGGTTGCGCTACACAGCGCTGCTCACGGCGCCGGTGCCGGCAAACTGGCTGTTGTACAGATCGGCGTAAAATCCGCGCGCGGCGAGAAGCTCGGCGTGCGTCCCCTGCTCCACGACCCGGCCGTGGTTCATGACCAGAATCAGGTCCGCGTCGCGGATCGTGGACAGGCGATGGGCGATCACGAAGCTCGTGCGGCCCTTCATCAGTTCCTGCATCGCTTTCTGGATGTGCACCTCCGTGCGCGTATCCACGCTGCTGGTCGCTTCGTCCAAAATCAGAATCGCCGGGTCGGCCAGAATGGCGCGGGCGATCGTCAGCAGCTGCTTTTGCCCCTGGGACAGGTTCGATGCTTCCTCGTTCAGAATCGTGTCGTAACCGTCCGGCAGCGTGCGGATGAAATGGTCGGCGTGCGCCGCTTTCGCCGCTTCCACCACTTCCGCTTCCGTCGCGCCTTGCCGGCCGTACGCGATGTTGTCGCGAATGGTGCCGTTGAACAGCCACGTGTCCTGGAGCACCATGCCGAACAGGCTGCGCAAATGGCCGCGCTTCATCTTCGTAATGTCGACGCCGTCCACCGTTATGCGGCCTCCGTTCACTTCGTAGAAGCGCATCAGCAAGTTGACGAGCGTCGTTTTGCCGGCGCCGGTCGGGCCGACGATCGCCACGGTCTGCCCCTTTTTCACGTCGATGTTCATATCCTCGATCAGCGGGGTTTCTGCCGTATAACCGAACCGTACGCGCTCGATCTTGACGTTTCCTTGGGGCGCGGCCAGCACGACGGCGTCTTCCGCCTCCGGCACTTCCTCCGGTTCGTCCAGCAGCTCGAACACCCGCTCCGCGGAAGCGATCGTCGACTGGATGATGTTGGCGATGTTGGCCGTCTGCGCGATCGGCATCGAGAACTGGCGGGCATACTGGATAAAAGCCTGGATATCGCCGATCTGGATCGCGCGGCGGGTGACCAGGATGCCGCCGACGACGCAGATGAGCACGTAGCCGATATTGTTGATCAAGTTCATCAGCGGCATGATGACGCCGGAGACGAACTGCGCCCTCCAGGCGGCCTGGTACAGCCGCTCGTTAACCTCGTTGAATTTGGCCACCGACTTGCGCTCATGCCCGTAAGCTTTGACGATCGAATGGCCGGTATACATTTCTTCGACGTGCCCGTTCAGCTCGCCGAGCTCTTTCTGCTGCCCTTTGAAATATTGCTGCGACCGGGCGGCGATCCCTTTCACGACGATAAAACTGACCGGTATCGTCACGACCAGAATCGCGGTGAGCAGCGGACTGATCGTCAGCATCATGACGACGACGCCGATCAGCGTCACCACCGACGTGATGAGCTGGGTCAAGCTTTGCTGCAGCGTGTTGCTGATATTGTCGACGTCGTTGACGACCCGGCTCAAAATTTCCCCGTGCGTGCGGGAATCGAAAAATTTCAGCGGCAGCCGGTTGAGTTTGGCGTTCACGTCCTGGCGCAGCCGGTACACCGTTTTCTGCGCGACGCCGGCCATCAGAAACTGCTGCACGTAGCTGAACAGCGAGCTGAGCAAGTACAGGCCCGCCAGCGTCATCACGATCTGCCAGATGCCCGCAAAGTCGATGCCGGTTTTGGACATCAACCCTTCGAACAGCTTCGTCGTCGCATGGCCCATCAGCTTCGGACTGACGATGCTGAACACCGTGCTGATGATGGCGGTCAAAAAGACGGCGATGAGCTTCCACCGGAACGGCTTCAAATAGCCGAGCAGCCGGCGGAACGAGCCTTTGAAATTTTTGGCCTTCTGTCCCGGCACCATCATCATGCCCATCGGCCCGTGTCCGGGTCCGCCGGGTCCTCGGCCGGGGCCGCGCCCGGGAGCTCCGGGGAACGCGCCGGGCGCGCCTGGTTTGCGGGATTCGCTCATGCGATTTCCTCCTCCGAAAGCTGGGACGCGACGATTTCGCGGTAGACGCCGCACGTGGCCAGCAGCTCGCGATGCTTGCCGATGCCGACGATCCGTCCTTCGTCCAGCACGATGATGCGGTCGGCGTCCATGACGGTGCTGACGCGCTGGGCGACAATGATCACGGTCGATTCGGCCGTCACCGTCTTCAGCGCCGCGCGCAGCTTGGCGTCGGTCTTGAAGTCAAGCGCCGAGAAGCTGTCGTCGAACAGGTAAATGTCCGGCCTCCGGACGAGCGCCCGCGCGATGGAGAGCCGCTGCTTCTGGCCGCCGGACACGTTCGCGCCGCCTTGGGCGATGACCGAATTGAAGCCGTCCGGCATGCCGCTGATAAACTCCGTCGCCTGGGCGATGTCCGCCGCCTGCCGGATTTCTTCCTCCGTCGCGTCCTCTTTGCCGTAGCGGATATTGTCGGCGATCGTGCCGGTGAACAGCACCGCTTTCTGCGGCACGAGGCCGATGCGGGCGCGCAGCTCTTCCTGCGTCATGTCCCGCACGTTTCGCCCGTCGATCCTAACCTCTCCCGCGTCCGGATCGTAGAAGCGGGGGATGAGGCTGAGCAGCGTCGACTTGCCCGATCCGGTGCCGCCGATGATGGCGGTCACTTCCCCGGGACTTGCGGTGAACGTCAGATCCGACACCGCGGGCTGCTCGGCGCCGGGATAGCTGAACGTCACGCGGTCGAACTCGACCGTCCCTTTTCTTCCCGGGGCCTGCCGCTTGCCGGCGTCCGCCTTCCGGCCGTCCGCCGCGGCGGCGGGCAGATCGGTAATGACCGGCGGGGTGGCCAACACCTCGTTGATCCGCGTCGCCGAAGCCGACGCGCGCGGCACCATGACGAACATCATCGAGCCCATCAGCACCGAGAACATGATCTGCATCGCATATTGAATGAAGGCCATCAGATCCCCGATCTGCATCGCCCCGCTATGAATGCGGAGACCGCCGAACCAGACGATCGCGATCGAGGAGAAGTTCATGACCAACATCATGACCGGCATCATGAACGCCATAATTTGATTGACCCGGACGGCGTTGTCCATCAGGTCGCGGTTGGCCGCTTCGAACCGCTGCGACTCGTGCTCGGTCCGGTTGAAGGAACGGATGACGCGGATGCCGGTCAGTCCTTCGCGCAGCACCAGATTCAGGCGGTCCAGCTTTTTCTGCATCGCCTTGAACAGCGGCATCGCCCGGCCGGCGATCGCCCAAATCGCCCCGGCCAGCACCGGCAGAATGACGACGAAGGTCAGCGACAGCGTCGCGTCCTTGTACACCGCCATAATGATGCCGCCGATGCACATCATCGGCGCCATGACCATCAGGCGCATCATCATCATCAAAACCTGCTGCACCTGGTTGATGTCGTTCGTCGTCCGGGTGATCAGCGACGCCGTCCCGAACTTGTCGAACTCCTGCAGGGAGAACGTCTCGACATGGGCGAACACTTGGCTTCGCACCAGCCGGCCGAACCCGGAGGAAACTCTGGCGGAGAAAAAGCTGGCCGCCACCGATACCGCGGTCCCCCCCAGCGTGACCAGCAGCATAAAGCCGCCGATTTTCCAGATGTAGGGGATGTCTCCTTCGACGACGCCTTTATCGACGATGTCGGACATGAGGGTCGGCAAATACAACTCCGACAGCGACTGCAGCAGCACGAGCAGCAGCACGAGCGCAACCGTCCACCGGTACGGCTTCAAAAAACGAAACAGTCGAACCAACTTGTCACCTTCTCCGATTTCGTTTCTTTTATCCCATAGATTAACTTAAGCATCGATTGTGAACTGAATATGAACTCGGTTCAGCACCGATTGCATGCGCGGCGGCAGCGGCGAACGGAATTCCCGGCCGTCGGGAAGGACGATCCGCCAGGCATGCAGCAGCTGATGGTTGATCGAACCGAACGGGCGGCCGCCGTATTTGAGATCGCCGAGCAGCGGGTGGCCGATGCTTTGGAAATGGGTGCGGATCTGATGCGTTCGGCCGCTGACCAGCTCCACTTCCACCAACGTGTAGCCGTCGCCGGCGGCGAGAACGCGGTAGCGGGTCGTCGCTTCCTTCAGGCCGCCTTCCGCGCGGTTTTCCGCGCCGCTTGCGACGACCCGCGTCCGGTTGCGCTTCTCGTCGCGAACGAGCGCCGCCTCGATCGTGCCCTCTCCGGCCAGACGGCCTTCCACGACCGTCAAATAATACTTTTCCATCTGCCGCTGTTGAATCCAGCGGTTCAGCTGATGAAGCATGCCGGCCGTTTTGCCGACCAGCACCAGGCCGCTCGTGTTCCGGTCCAGCCGGTTGGCGGTAGCGGGCTGAAACAGCGCGCTGTCGAGCTCTCCTTTGCGGTACAAATACGCGTGGACGCGGCCGATCAGCGTATCTTTCCGCTCCGTCTGGTCGGGGTGCGTCAGCATGCCGGCCGGCTTGGACACGACGAGCAGTTCCTCGTCCTCATAGACCACGTCGATGTTCGCGTTGACGCCGACGAACTTCGCCTTTTTCTGCCCGAGGCTGGCTTGCCGGTACGTTTCTTCCTCCATGTGCAAAGTCAGTTCGTCTCCCGCGGCCAGCTCGTAATTTTGGCCTTTGCGCTTGCCGTTCACCCGGACTTTGCCTTGATCGATCATTTTGTAAATCTGGCCGAGCGGATAGTTCGGCAGCAAATTCCGCACGAAGCGGTGCAGCCTTTTGCCGCTCTCCGAAGGGGTGACCTGGCGGGTAATCATCGAAAACCACTCCCGGGCGATTTCGGTTGATGTCGTTACTTCCCCAGCGTAACAATCCGAACCGAAATGTTCAAGGCGAGCATACAGCCTGACGCAGCGTCACAGTCAACTCTGGAAAGAAAAAAGAGCGCCCGTTCTCGACGCTCGCACCGCCGGATCCGGACGGCGCTCGGAATTTCGGCGCGCTCGTCGGCGGCCTCCATCAGCCGGGCGGCGTCTTTGCGGATTTTCTCCGCAGCCGATTGCGGCCGCATATCAAGCGCTGCCCCGCGGGGTTGCTTTCGCCCGGACAGCCGGTACAATGGGGAAAAGGAATGAAAATTCGGAGAGGATGTGCGCCGCATGATGTACATCGACAATCGGGACTCGCACGATCCCGCGCTCAACCTGGCTCTGGAAGAGTACGCGCTTCGCCGGCTGCCGGCCGACCGGGACTACTTGCTGTTCTACATCAACAAGCCTTCCATTGTTATCGGCAAAAATCAAAACACCGCCGAAGAAGTGAACGCCGAGTACGTGGAGCGCCACGGCATTCAAGTCGTCCGCCGGCTTTCCGGCGGTGGGGCGGTGTATCACGACTTGGGCAATTTGAATTTCAGCTTCATCACGAACGACGACGGCAAGTCCTTTCACAATTACCGCAAATTTACCGATCCCGTTGTCGCGGCGCTTCGCAAGCTCGGGGTCGACGCGGAACTGTCCGGCCGCAACGATATTCAAGTCGCAGGCCGGAAAATTTCCGGCAACGCCCAGTTTGCCGCCAAAGGGAGAATGTTCAGCCACGGCACGCTGCTGTTCGACTCGGAGGTGGACAGCATCGTCTCCGCGTTGAACGTCCGGCCGGAGAAGTTCGAATCGAAGGCGACCAAGTCGGTGCGGAGCAGGGTGGCCAATATCGCGGAATTTTTGCGGGAGCCGATGACGATCGGGCAGTTCCGGCAGTTTCTGCTGGAATCGATCTTCGGCGGGACGGACATCCCCAGGTACGAGCTGTCGGAGGCCGACTGGGAAGCCGTTCGGCGGCTGGCCGACGAGCGGTACCGGAGCTGGGACTGGAACTACGGTCGGTCGCCGGCGTTCAACGTCCGGCAAGTGCGCCGGCTGGCCGCGGGCACGTTCGACGTGCGCCTGGACGTCGCCGACGGCATCATCCGGGGCGCCGCCATCTACGGCGATTTCTTCGGCATCGGCGATGCCGGCGAGGTCGCGCGCGCACTGGTCGGCCTGCGATACGATGCGCCCACGCTGCGGTCCGCGATGCAGGCGATCGATCTTCCCCGCTACTTCGGGCCGATTACGCAGGAGGAGTGGCTTTCGCTGCTGATCTGAGCGGAGGCGCGGCGGGCCGGCTACGCGGGGAGGGGGAATGCCGGTCCGTCTTTTTTCCTTCTGTCGAAATCCCGTTCGTTCAGGACCCCGCGGCGAAGTTTTTTTCTCAAACGTATTCAGCTTGCATCGCGGTTTCACTCAGATCATCGGCATGCAATACGACTCCTGCCGGACATCCCTTGTTCTTGTATCGACCTTATACCCAGACATCCGGATTCGCCCGGACCATGGCGGCAGTCCGCTCGGCCAACTCCGAGATTTTAACCAGGCCGAAACCGTCGACCCCGGATTTGATCTTGTCGTTCAAAGGCGCGGTCCATTTCTCCGGCAGCGCGCTCGCCCCATGCATCATCCCGAGGATCGAACCGACCGTGGCGCCGTTGCAGTCCGTGTCGAAAAGTCGGCGCGGATCTGCGCCCCGATCCATTCCCGGTACACGTTGCGGTAAGAAGCGGAGCGCGGCGGGCGGGTCCGGTTCACCAGATTTCTGTACGCCACCCGCTCGGCCGTGCACACGTGAAGAATCGGCAAGTTGATAATCCCGTATTTTCGGATCAGCTCTTCCGATACGTCCGACGACATGTATGCGTGCAGCGGGTAATTGTCCGTATCCTTCAAAAGCTCTCTTCCATGACTATACACCTGAAGTCGTTAGGCATGCCTCTATAATGTACCCATTGATATTCGCCTCCGAAAGGCAGGAATTGCCGGGCGTTATAACGCCCGGCAACCGGAGATCATGATCTTGATCGGCGCTCCGACGGTTCCGAATCTTTGCCGCCGAGCGCAAGCCGGGCTTGGGCCGCGGCGATGCGCGCCAACGGCACCCGGTACGGAGAACAGCTGACGTAATCGAGGCCCGCTTCGTGGCAGAAAAAGATCGACTGCTTGTCGCCGCCGTGCTCGCCGCAAACGCCCGCCTTCAAGTCCGGCTTCGCCGACCGGCCCTGTTCCGTTGCCCAAACGATCAACTGGCCGACCCCTTCCGTGTCGATCGTTTGGAACGGATTATGCGGCAGCAGCTTATGCTCGACGTAATGGGTCAAAAACTTGCCTTCCGCATCGTCCCGGCTGTAGCCGAACGTCATTTGCGTCAAATCGTTCGTGCCGTAGGAGAAAAAGTCGGCGTGCTGCGCGATTTGATTGGCGGTCAGCGCGGCGCGCGGCACTTCGATCATCGTGCCGACCCTGTACGGGATCCGGCTCTCCTTGGCGCCCAAAATTCGCTCCGCCGCGCGGTCGATCAGCTCCCGCAACACGCTTAGCTCGTTCACGTGGCCGACAAGCGGGATCATGATCTGCGGCTCGACGCGCACGCCTTCCGCCCGGCACTTCACGGCCGCGCGGAAAATCGCCTCCGCCTGCATCTCGTAAATTTCCGGAAAAACGATGCCGAGCCTGCAGCCGCGCTGGCCGAGCATCGGATTCGCTTCCTGCAGCGAACGGACTTTGCGGATCCATCGCTCCAAAGCCTCTTTTTCCGCTCTCCGCTCGCCCGCCGCGTCTTTCTCCTCAAGCATCGACAAGCGGATGCTGCGCTGCAGCAATTCCTCCATGTTCGGCAAAAACTCGTGCAGCGGCGGATCGAGCAGCCGGATCGTCACGGGCAGGCCGTCCATGGCGCGGAACAGGCCTTCGAAGTCTTCCTGCTGCATCGGCAGCAGCTTGGCAAGCGCCTCCGCGCGCTCCTCCGCCGTCTCGGCCAGAATCATATTTTGCACGACCGGCAGACGGTCCGGTCCGAAAAACATATGCTCGGTCCGGCACAAGCCGATGCCTTCCGCGCCGAATTCGCGCGCTTTCCGCGCGTCTTCCGGGTTGTCCGCGTTCGTCAGGACGCGCAGTTTCCGCACCTCGTCGGCCCAGGCGAGCAGCTGCGCCAGCTCGGGGGAAATTTCCGCCTCCTTCAAGGCGATGACGCCGTGGATGACGCGCCCGGTCGCGCCGTCGACGGAGATCCAGTCGCCTTCGCGGACGGTGCGTTCCCCGACCGTGAACGAGCTGCCGTCGATGCGCAGCGCTTCGCAGCCGCACACGCACGGTTTGCCCATGCCGCGCGCCACGACGGCGGCGTGGCTCGTCATGCCGCCGCGGCTGGTCAATACGCCTTCGGCCGCTATCACGCCGTGAATGTCTTCCGGGGTCGTCTCCGCGCGCACCAGGATGACGCGTTTGCCCGCCTTCGCCCACTGCTCCGCCGTATCGGCGTCGAACACGGCCTGTCCGGTCGCCGCTCCCGGCGAGGCGGGCAAGCCGGTCGCCAATACGTCCAGCTCGGCGGACGCATCGATCGCCCGGTGCAGCAATTGGTCCAAATGCGACATTTCGATGCGCTGCAGCGCTTCCTCCTGAGTCAAAATGCCCTCCTGCACGAGCTGCACCGCGATTTTCACTGCCGCCTGCGCCGTCCGTTTGCCGCTTCGGGTTTGCAGGATGTACAATTTCTGCTTTTCCACGGTGAATTCGATGTCCTGCATGTCCTTGTAATGCCGTTCCAGTTGCTCCGCCGTGCGCGCAAGCTGGGCGAATACGGACGGCAGCTCCTGACCAAGCCGCTCGATCGGCAGCGGCGTGCGGATGCCCGCGACGATGTCCTCCCCCTGCGCGTTCGACAGGAATTCGCCGAACAGCGCCTTCTCCCCGGTGGACGGATTGCGCGTAAACAGGACGCCGGTGCCGCAGTCGTCGCCCATATTGCCGAACACCATCGCCTGGATGTTGACCGCCGTCCCCTGATCGTCCGGGATTTGGTGCACTTTGCGGTAAAAGACGGCGCGCTGATTGTTCCAGGACCGGAACACCGCTTCGACCGCCTTTTCCAGCTGCTCGTATACGTTTTGCGGGAACGGAACGCCCGCGCGGCTAACGATCAGCCTTTGGTACGCTTCGATCAGGCTTTTCCAGCCTTCGGCCGTCACTTCCCGTTCTTCGGCGAAGCGAAACGCCTCTTTCATCCGATGGAGCTCCCGTTCGAACCATAACGATTCGATGCCGAGCACGACGTTGCCGTACATTTGAATGAGACGGCGGTAGCAATCGTAAGCGAAGCGCGGGTTGTTCGTCGCATCCGCCAAACCTTGCACCGTTTCGTCGTTCAGGCCCAGGTTCAGGATGGTGTCCATCATGCCCGGCATCGAAGTGACCGAACCGGAGCGGACGGAGACGAGCAGCGGATGCTTCGGATCGCCGAATGTTTGGCCTTTTTCCGCTTCGAGATCCCGCATGGCGGCGGCGACCTGATCCATCAGGCCTTCCGGCAGAACGCGGCCGCCGGCGTAGAAAGCGCGGCACGCCTCCGTCGTTACGGTGAAGCCCGGCGGGACCGGCAGGCCGACCTTCGTCATTTCCGCCAGATTGGCGCCCTTGCCGCCGAGCAACTCCTTCATAGCAGCGCTTCCATCCTGAAAACGGTACAACCATTTAGTTGAATTCATCCGGCTGATCTCCTTTTGTTCGGCTGCAAAGTTTGTTCCCGCATTCTCCGTAAAAAAGCTTGACCCCGCTTGTCGGCAGCGTATCGATGATTTCCCCGCAGTGGCGGCAGACGAGCGTGCCGAGATGCAGCGGAGGCCGCTCCGTTTCCTTTATCGCGCGAATGTTTTGCTCCATGATTCGTTCACCCTCGTCTCGATTTGTTGAGCGACATAGGCAACGAAATCCAGCACCCGGCAAGCGTACGCCCATTCGTTGTCATACCATGCCAGCACCTTCGCTTGCCGGTCCGAAACCATTAGCGACAGTCCGTCGATGACCGCCGACTTGTCATTGCCGACGTAGTCCGACGAAACGAGCGGCAGCTCGTTATACTCGACGTAGGCTGCGACCGCCCCTTGCGCCGCCGTCTTGAACGCTTGCCGCACCTCCTCTTTCGTGACCGGACGGCGAAGCTCGACCGTCAGATCGACAAGCGAAACGTCCTGCGTCGGCACACGCAGCGACAAGCCGCGAATGACCGGCGCCAGGTTCGGCAGCACCCCGGACAGCGCTTTGCCGACCCCGGTGGAAGTCGGAACGATCGACTGCGTGCAGGCCCGCGCGCGCCGCAAATCCTTGTGCGGATTGTCGAGGTGGTTTTGGTCGTTCGTATAGGCGTGAACCGTTGTCACCCAGCCGGATTCGACGCCGAACGCGCGGTCGAGAATATGCAGCACCGGCGCCAGGCAGTTCGTCGTGCACGACGCCGCGGACAGCAGCTGATGCTTGTCGGGATCGTAGCTCGCTTCGTTGACGCCCATCACCACCGTCAAATCCAGATCTTGGCCGGGCGCCGTCACGACGACGCGTCCGGCTCCCGCCGCCAGATGTCGGGCCGCTCCCGCGCGGTCGTTGAACTTGCCGGTTGCGTCGATCGCGATGTCGATGCCGTACTCGCCCCAGGGCAGCAGCGCCGGATCCCGCTCCGAAACGAAAGCGACCGGCTGCCCGTTGATCGCCAGCATGTCCTTTTCGACCCGAATGTCGGCATCCCATTGGCCATGCACCGTGTCGTACTTCAGCAAATGCGCCACCGTCCCGATCGGGCTTGTCGAATTGATCGCCCTGACTTGCGCCCCCGGAATGCCGGTCGTAAAAGCTTTTCTGATCAACAGCCGGCCGATTCTGCCCGTGCCGCTGATCCCCACCTGCTGCTTCATGATGACCTCCTTGGTGCACCGTTCCGATCCGCAACAGGTTCCGTCCGCGTCTTCGGGAGCACTTCGTTGACGGTTTCGACGACCGTCCGGCCCCGCAGGTAAACGCGGGGAACCCGCTTGCCGACCTGGCAGACGATTTCATAGTTGATCGTGTCCAGAAGGGAAGCGATCTCTTCGACGGGCAACCCGCCTTCTTCGGCGCAGCCGAACAGAAGCACCTCGTCCCCCGTCCGGACGCCGGGTATGGCGGTGACGTCCAGCATTGTCTGGTCCATGCATACCCTGCCGACGATCGGCGCTTTGCGGCCGCGGACCATCGCGCTGCCCCGGTTGGACAACCGGCGGGACAGCCCGTCGGCATAACCGGCCGGAACGGTCGCGATCCAGCTCGGCCGTTCCGGACGATACGTGCAGCCGTAGCTGATTGGCTGCCCGGCGGGCACCTGCTTCAACGCCGCGATTCGGGTCTTCCACCGCATCGCCGGCCGCAGCTCGGGCACCCCCGGCACCGGATCGGAAAAAGGCAGCAGCCCGTACAAACCGATGCCCACCCGGACCATATCCAGGTGCATGTCCGGAAAACGCAGGCACGCCGCGCTGTTGCAGCAGTGCTTGAGCGGCACCCGGATGCCGTGGCGTTCCAGACGATCGATAAAGGCGAGAAACGTCTCGAATTGCCGGCGGGTGTACGTTTCATCCGGGCTGTCGGCGCTGGCGAAATGCGTGAAGAGGCCTTCCAGCCGGACCCACGGCGAGCTTGCCGCTTTTCGCGCCAGATCAAGGGCCGCTTCAGGGTCGGTCACGCCGAGCCGCGACATTCCCGTATCCGCTTTCAAATGCACGTCGGCGCGCTGCCGAAGGCGCGCCGCACAAGCCATCACCGCTTCCAGTTCCCTCTCGGTGAACACGGTCACGGCGATGCGGTGCTTTACCGCCGCTTCGACGGATGCGGAAGGCGTGTAACCCAGCACGAGAACGGGGCACTCGATGCCTGCCGCCCGAAGCTGCAAAGCCTCGTCCAATAGGGCTACGCCAAGCCCGTCCGCTCCGGCTTCCAGCGCCGCCTTGGCGACCTGGACGGCGCCGTGGCCGTAGCCGTCCGCCTTGACCACCGCCATGAAGCGGCAGGAAATCTTTAGTCCCGCCTTGATCGCCTTCACGTTATGCGCAATGGCGTCGAGCGAAACTTCGGCCCAAGTCTCCCTGTAACTGAACATGATGCGAGCAGCCTCCGTTCGGGACTCGGGATGGGCTACAGGGCAAACGGAAGTTTTTCCAGCGCTTGTTCGACGGGAACGTATTCGTGGCCGAGGCTGTCGGCCACCGCTTTGTACGACACGCTGCCCGCCGCGACGTTGACCCCTTGAAGCAGCGCCTTGTTCTCCTGCACGGCGCGGATGACGCCTTTATTGGCGATTTGCAAGGCGTACGGCAGCGTCACATTGGTCAGCGCGATGGTCGACGTTCTCGGAACCGCCCCCGGCATATTCGCGACAGCATAGTGGACGACCCCGTGTTTGACGAACGTCGGGTTGTCATGGGTCGTAATGCGGTCTACCGTTTCAATGATGCCGCCCTGGTCGATCGCCACGTCCACGACCACCGAGCCCGGTTTCATGGAACGGATCATGCTCTCCGTGACCAGCTTCGGCGCTTTCGCCCCCGGAATGAGCACCGCCCCCACGACCAGATCGGACTCGGACACCGCTTCGGCAATGTTGAACGGATTGGACATCATCGTTTGAATGTCGGCTCCGAAAATATCGTCCAACTGGCGCAGACGCTCCGGATTCAGGTCGATCATCGTCACCTGCGCGCCGAGCCCGGCCGCGATTTTGGCCGCATTGGCGCCGACGATGCCGCCGCCGACGATGGTCACTTTGGCCCGCTTCACGCCGGGCACGCCTCCGAGCAGAACGCCTTTTCCGCCGTAAGGCTTTTCCAGAAACTGCGCTCCGATCTGCGGCGCCATCCGGCCGGCCACTTCGCTCATCGGCGTCAAAAGCGGCAGCGTGCGGTTCACTTCGACCGTTTCATAGGCAATCGCGGTCACGCCTTTGTCCATCAGCGCCCGGGTCAATTCCGGCTCCGCGGCCAGGTGCAGATACGTAAACAGGATCAAACCGTCGCGGAAATAGCCGTACTCGGACGGCAGCGGCTCTTTCACTTTCATAATCATATCGGCATGGGCCCAGACGTCGGCAGCTTTCCGAAGAATCGTCGCTCCCGCCGCGGCGTAGTCCCCGTTCGTGAAACCGCTCCCCAGTCCGGCGTCGCTTTCGACCATCACTTGATGCCCGGCTTTGACGAACGCGTCCACACCGGCCGGCGTGATGGCCACCCGGTTTTCGTTGTTTTTGATTTCCTTGGGAATTCCGATTTTCATGTCCAATCTCCCCTTTGTCTTGTGCGGTCTACCGCTAGTATAAGGGAGAAAGCGCTTTATTTCGTTGTCGGGATTCCAGAAAAGTTGTCCGGGACCTTGTGAAAATCTACAAAGCTTCCGGCTGCTCCGCCATTTTCTCCGCCTTTAAATCCAGGTAGATCGTAACCTTCTGATCCATGTCGTTCAGATCGATGTCCGCGATCTCGGCGATGCGCTTCAGTCGGTACGCGAGCGTGTTGATGTGAACATGGAGCAGATCCGCCGTGGCTTTGATATTGCTGTCGTGGCGTAAAAACAAATCCAGCGTCTGCAGCAGATCGCTGTGATGTTCGCGGTCGTATTTCCGCAACTTGAGCAGGGCGGGATTCTCGAACCGGTGCAGCCGCTTTTCCTGCAAGATGTGAGGAAGATAGCGATAGTAACCCAAATCCGGGTAGGAGTGCGCCGAACCCGTTTCCTCGGGGAACCGCCGCTTGATTTGCAGCAGCGTCAGCGCTTCCTGATAGCTTCGCTCCACCATCGCGTAGTCGCTGTAGATCATTCCGCTGCCGTTTTCGACGGGCTGGATGCCGAAGCGCTGCTTCATTTGCCGGATCATCCGGTGCAGCGCCTCCCGCTGCTCCTCCATATCGCCGGCCGGGGAAGAGGGCGCCGCCGCGAGCAGAACCAATTGCGCGTCGGTCACCGCATGCAGGACGATCCGCACGAACGGCGTCGTTTCCAGCGTATAGCGGATTTGCTGTTTCAGCTTTTCGGAAATGGCCGCTTCGAACTGGAGCACCGTCACGTGATACCGTTCCGGCAGCCGCACGCCCAGCTGCTTCGCCCGCTCCCGGACCCTTTCGTCCGGCTGCAGATGACCGGTCAGCAGCTGCCAGAAAAAATCATGATAGCTTTTCTCTTCTTTGCGGGTCTTCATCTGAAGCTGGATCAGCTGCGATCCGGCGGCATCGGCCGCCCGCTTGAGCTGATGCAGTCCCTGGTCGCCGAGAGGCCCGTTCACTTCCAGAAGCCATATAAACCCAAGGACTTCCTGATTTCTGCGGATCGCGACGGCCACCCGGTCGCCCAGCCCGATTTCCTCCATCGCGGAAATCCGGATCGGGAGCTCGCTTTGCAACAGACGCTTCATCACGCCGTCTCTCCATAGCGCGCTAATGACGTTTTCCGGCACTTTGCGCCCCATAATGGTCGAGATCCGGGCGGGATCCGTCATGGCTTCATGCGAACTGTACGCGAGCAGCCGATGGTTGGCGTCCTCGATCGTCACCGGGCAGCGAAGCGCGCCGTAGATGGCGTCCGCCAGCGTATCCAGATTGTCGAAACTTTGGTCAAACGGATTCGCGTCCTGATTCATCCTCAGACCCCTAAGCATCAATTTTTCCCAAAAGCAGGCGCAACACCCGGGCGGCAGGGTAACATTTGTAGAATACCACAAAAGCGGCAAGAAAATTTCTCACTACGGAACAAATCGGAACGGCCCGTTTTGCAGTACGATAAGAAAGCCGAACGAAATGAAATGCGTCGTTTCCGTTTTTTTCGGCACATTTCTCCCCGTGTTGGCAGCGCTTCCAAAAATAATGAAAGGGGTTTCATCATGAGCAACCAGCAAAAAACAACCGAGTTGAACCGGGGGCTTCAACAGCGTCATATCAACCTCATGTCCTTAGGGGCGGCGATTGGGGTCGGATTGTTCCTCGGTTCCGCATCCGCCATCCAATTGGCGGGACCTGCGATATTGTTAACCTATGCCATCGGCGGTATCGCCATTTTCTTTATTATGCGCGCGCTTGGGGAGATGGCGATTCATCACCCGGTCGCAGGCTCCTTCAGCCGGTACGCCCGCAACTACATGGGACCCCTGTTCGGCTATCTGACCGGCTGGAACTATTGGTTTTTGTGGGTCATCACCTGCATGGCGGAAATTACGGCCGTCAGCGTATACATGGAATACTGGTTCCCCGGCGTGCCGCGCTGGATCTGGGCACTGGCCGCTCTGATCATCATGAGCGTCGTCAACCTGATCGCCGTCAAAGCCTATGGGGAGCTGGAATTCTGGTTTGCACTCATTAAAATCGCAGCCATCATCCTGATGATTGTGCTGGGAATCGGCATGATCGCCTTCGGCTTCGGCAACGGCGGCACCCCTGTAGGCATCGGCAATCTGTGGGAGCACGGCGGATTTTTGCCAAACGGTTGGAAAGGCGTTCTCCTGTCTCTGCAAATGGTCATGTTCGCTTATCTGGGGGTCGAGATGATCGGGGTGACCGCAGGCGAGGTGCAAAATCCCAAGAAAACATTGTCCCGCGCCATCAACAGCGTTTTTTGGAGAATTCTCCTTTTCTACGTCGGCGCTCTGTTCGTCATCATGTCCATCTATCCGTGGAACGAAATCGGGCAGAAAGGCAGCCCGTTCGTCATGACCTTCGATCATTTCGGCATTCCGTACGCGGCAGGCATCATCAACTTCGTCGTGCTGACGGCGGCGTTGTCCTCCTGCAACAGCGGCATTTTCAGCACCGGCCGCATGCTGTTCAACTTGGCCCAACAAGGGGAAGCTTCTCCGAAATTCGGACGGCTGAGCAAGAGCGGAGTACCCGGTACGGCGATCATTGTCTCCGGTTTGGCGCTGCTTGTGGGCGTCGTATTAAATTACCTGGTTCCGGAAAAAGTATTTGCCTGGGTGACCAGCATTGCCACATTTGGCGCGGTATGGACGTGGGCGGTGATCCTGATTTCGCAGCTTCGGTTCCGCAAATCGTTGTCCGTTGACGAACGGAACCAGCTTGCTTACAAAATGCCCTGGGCGCCTTACAGCTCTTATCTGGCTTTGGCATTCCTTGCCCTCGTCATCGTCCTGATGGCTTTCTCGCCGGAAACCCGGATCGCTCTCGTGGTCGGCCCGATCTGGTATGCCATCCTGATTGGGATCTACTACAGAAAAGGATTTCATAAAAACCATCAAATACGCTTAGCGAACAACGATAAAATGGCCGGCTGACGGGCAGGCGATTTGCACCCGTTCCATGTAAGCCTTTACGTTCGAAGCCCCGGAATCCCAGGGGCTTTTTGTCCTTCGGCGGCGAGCGGCGGGAAGCCGGCCGATTCCTTAAGCGACGGGGATTTCGCCGGAAGGAAGCCGGAAGGAGACCTCCCGCCGGACAGGCCGCCCGCAAAAAGAACTGACATCGGCGCCGAACTATGCTATAATGTAAGCGCTACCAGTTTCATCATTCTTTAAGGGGGATGAAGAACGATGAATACCGTTTTCGCGGAGCGCAGCCATACCGACGTGTATGAGAATTTCGATCCGAAACGGGACGCTCTCTTCTTCAAGATCGGAAGCCACGGCGTGATCAGTTTTCATGGGCGGAACTGCAATATCCGAAAAAGACTGACCGAGGAGCAGAGAAAGAGCCTCTCTTCCGACCCCGCTTTCGTCCGCGTATCCGCGGGCTGCTACGTCAATACGGCCAAAGTGACCGACATCGAGCAGGATTTCGTTTATTTCGGGGACCGGACGGCAGGCGCCAAGAGGCTTGCCGTATCGAGGCGGCATCAGCAGCTGATCCGGCAAATGCTGCAATCGTCCGGCAGCGCGGCGCTGTCCGCAGACAAATAAATTCCCTGACAAACGGTAAAAAGCCATTCCGGTCCGTCCCTCTCAGAGGGGCTTGCCCGGAATGGCCTTTTTTACGCGCGGGGCCGGCCGAGCAGCGGCTTGTTCGGCAAGTAGTGCTGCGTCCGGATGTAGCGAACGGTCCGCGTCTTCGCGCGCATGACCATCGAGTGCGTCTCCGCCCGCTCTCCCGGCAGCATCCGCACTCCGCCGAGGAATTCGCCGGGCGTGACGCCGGTGGCCGCGAAGATGACGTCCCCGGCGCCGACCATGTCGTCCATCCGCAGCAGCATGCGCGGGTCGGACAGCCCCATCCGCACGCAGCGCTCTTCCTGCTCCGCGCTCTCCGGGATCAGCCGTCCCTGGATCTCGCCGCCCAGGCACTTGAGCGCGGCCGCGGCCAGCACGCCTTCCGGCGCGCCGCCGGACCCGACGTACAGATCGATGCCGGCTTCCGGCACGGCCGGCGCGATCGCCCCCGCAACGTCGCCGTCCGACAGAAACTTGATGCGCACGCCGATTTCCCTTAAAGATCGCACCAGCGCTTCGTGCCGGGGACGATCCAGAATCATGACGGTGATGTCGGAAATCTTTTTGTTGAGCGCAAGAGAAGCTTTCTCCACCGTCGTGCGGATCGGATCGTCCAGCCTCAGCTTGCCGGCCAGTTCGGGGCCGACCGCCAGCTTCTCCATGTACATGTCCGGCGCGTGCAGCAGCTGCCCTTTCGGCGCGACGGCGATGACCGACATCGCGTTGTTCAGCCCTTTGGCGACGATCTCCGTGCCTTCCAGCGGGTCGACCGCAACGTCCACTTCCGGCCCCTGCATGCTGCCGACCTGCTCGCCGATGTACAGCATCGGCGCTTCGTCCATCTCGCCTTCGCCGATGACGACCGTCCCGCGAATCGACACGGATTCGAGCATCGCCCGCATCGCTCCCGTCGCCGCGCCGTCGGCTTCGTGCTTGTTGCCGCGGCCCATCCACGGCGCCGCCGCGAGGGCGGCCAGCTCCGTCACGCGTACGATCTCAAGCGCCAGTTCCCTTTCCATACGTCTGGTCTTCCCCCGCTTCCGTTCAAGGGATCAAATATTCCATGATCAGGCCGGCGGTTTCCTCTATGGCCCGCTCGGTAACGTCGATGATCGGGCATTGCAGGCTTCGCATCACGTCCTCGGCGAAAGCGAGTTCCTTCTCGATCCGCTCCAGGGAGGCGTAATGCGCATGGCTGGGCAATCCGAGCGCCTTCAAGCGCTCGGCCCGGATTTTCAGCAGCCGCTCCGGCTGCATCGTCAGCCCGACCACGAGGCGGTCCGCTTCGACGAACAGTTCTTCCGGCGGCTTCACTTCCAGCGTGAGCGGATAGTTGGCCGTGCGGATGCCCTTGTGCGCCAAGTAGATGCTGAGCGGAGTTTTCGACGTGCGCGAGACGCCGACGAGAACGACCTGGGCCTGCAGCAGCCCGCGGACGTCTTTGCCGTCGTCATACTTCACCGCGAACTCGATCGCCTCGATTTTGCGAAAATAGCTTTCATCCATCTCGTGCAACAGACCGGGCTGATATTTGGGGGAGTCGTTGAACGTGTCGATGAACGCCTGCATCATCGGCCCCATGACGTCCACCGCGCGCACGCCGGCCCGGATCGTCTCCTCGCGCATCGTATCCCGCAGCTCCGGCTGGACCAGCGTGTAGGCGATGAATCCCCCGGAGCTGGCAGCTTCCCGGATGATGGACCGGACTTCCTCTTCCTGCTTAATGTTCCCGTACCGCTTGATTTTCACCTGCGCGGTCGCAAACTGCCGGACCGTCGCCCGGGCGACGGCTTCGGCCGTTTCCCCGACGGCATCCGAGCACACGTAAATCATTTTCTGCCTCTCTTCCGGCATCCATTCTCCCCCTTGCGCGACCGCATCGCAATGCACGGCATTGCTGCCTGCGGTCGCACATTCCGAGACGACTTCGTCGCTCGGTACCTCGCGCAATCTCACCGCAATGCACGGCATTGCTTTCTGAGATCGCACATTCCGAGACGACTGCGTCGCTCGGTACTACAAATCCAAGGCGATATCCAGCATGAGCCGCGTGATGTGCGTCTTCGTGATCCGGCCGGCAATCTCCATGCGCGCCGGCTCCCCGGGCGCCCCGACCGCCCGCACGACGGGCAGGGCGTCGACCTGATGGTCCATCAGTTTGCGGGCGGCGTCGAGAATCGAATCGTCGGGCCGGACCGTCACCAGATGCGGCACCCGGGTCATCACCATGCAGATCGGAACGGAGGCGGCATTCGGATTGCCCAGCGTCACTTTCAGCAGATCTTTCTGCGATACGAGGCCGCACAAGCTTCCCGTTTCATCGGCCACCATCAGGCTGCCGACGTTCTCGAGGAACAGGCTGATCACCGCGTCGTTGACGGTGGCGCTGTCCGGGATGACGACCGGCCGGCCCATGCGGTCCTTCACGGCGAGGTTTCTCAGCTTGCGATGCACATCCCCGTTCCCGGCCCCCGCTTTGCCCGGAAAATAACCGACTTTCGGCTTGGCGTCGATATGGCCGAGCATCACGAGCACGGACAAATCGGACCGGATCGTCGGGCGGCTGACGCCCAGGCTTTCGGCGATCTGTTCCCCGGTGATCGGTGCGTTCTTGGTTACCAGGTCGACGATTTCAAGCTGTCTGGCCGTCAGTTCGATGGCGGCTTCCCCCTTTGTCGGCTAACGGTTCGCCCGCTTGCGGCCCGGACCGCACGGTCATTTCGGCACGCGTTCCCAATCTTTCAGAAACCGCTCGATGCCGATGTCCGTCAGCGGATGCTTCCACAGCGAAGGCAGCAGGCTGCCGGGAATGGTGGCGATGTGCGCGCCGGCCAGCGCCGCCGCTTCGACGTGGCCGACCGACCGGATGCTGGCGGCGATGATCTCGGTGGAGAAGCCGTAATGATCCAGCACCTGGCGCAGCTCCCGCACCAGCTTCATGCCGTCCGTCCCGATGTCGTCGAGGCGGCCGACGAACGGGCTGATGAACGTCGCGCCCGCTTTGGCCGCCATCAGCCCCTGGGCGACGTTGAAAATGAGCGTGACGTTCGTCCGGATGCCTTCCTGATGCAGCCGATGCGTCGCTTCCAGCCCGCTTTCGGTCATCGGCAGCTTGATGACGACGTTCGGCGCCCACGAAGCCAGCTCATGCGCTTCCCGCAGCATGCCTTCCGTGTCGAGGCTGATGACTTCGGCGCTGACCGGACCGGAGACGACCGAGCAGATCTCCTGAATGACGTCCTTGAACGCCCGTCCTTCCTTCGCGATCAGCGTCGGGTTGGTCGTGACGCCGTCCACCAGGCCCAATTTGACGATGCGCTTGATCTCCTCGACGTTGCCGGTATCCAAGTAAAATTTCATGCGCTCCTCTTCCTTCCCCAATAAGTGGATTTGCTCTTCGTTTTATTGTATATCATAAATCGATTTATGACACAATATTTAAGCTTTAAGGCACATTATATCGTCATGAAAAGCACAAAAAAAGACGCCGAGGACAGCCGCACCGCTCCCCGCGTCCGATCATACCTGTCACTTGAATACGGCCAACGCCGCCGTAACCGTCAGCAGACTCGCCACCGTCGACACGAACACCGATTGCGAGGCGAACTCCGCCTCGTTGTCGAATTCCACCGCCAGCAGCACGCTGCTGAGCGAAGTCGGCACCGCCGAAGACACGATCAGCGCCGAAGCGAGCAGCCCGTCCAGACCGAGCGCCAGCGTCGCCAGCCAGGCCAGCACCGGGCCGCCGATCAGCCGGAGTCCCGCCGACAGCGCAACGTCCGCCGCCATCCGGCGGTTCAGCTTCCACTTGATATTGCCCAGCTGAACGCCGAGCGTGATCAGCGCCGTGCCGATAAAAGCGTTGGCCAAATAACCGATCGGGATGCTGAGGCTGTCCGGAATCGGAACGCGAAAGCCGCGCAGCGCGAACGCGACCGGAATGACGTACACGACCGGCATGGACAGAATGGTGCGGACGATGGCGCGGACATCCGCTTTGTGGGCGTTGACGCTGTAGATGCCGTACGTGTTCGGAATGAGCGACTGGATCATCATAATCAGCACCTGCACGGACAGCGTATACGGATTGCCGTTGAAAGCCAGCTCGTTCAGCGGAATGCCGTAGTTGGCGCTGTTGTAGAACAGCACGCTGTTGCGCATCGCGCTGCTCATGCCGGCCTTGTACCCGCGCAGCCGGACGACGGCCTCGACCACCGCGTACTGCGCCGCCATGAACAACGCAAGAAACAGCAGCACCTGTCCGAAAACGTTCAGCGAAATATCCGTGCCGTACAACAGCTGAAACAGAATGGCCGGCGAAAACAAATAAAAGTTCAGTTTCGACAGCGTTTTGATATCGAGGGAAAAAGCGCGCTGCAGCGTCATTCCGATCCCGATCATGATCGTGAGCGGCAGGACGTTGTTCCAGAAAATGTGCAAAAAAATGTCCATCTGTCGTCTCCTGTCCGATTTCCTCTCCGCAACAGTACCATCTTAGTCCCGCCGCTCGCCGGCGTCAACGGGCCCGAACGGGCAAAAGGCCCGTCCGCCGCGGCAAACGCCGCGCGTCCGGGCCCCGAATCGCCGGATTTTTCAATTTGAATGGAGTCCCGTCGCCATGAGAAAGCGTCCGTACGCTTCTTCCCATTCTTGCTCGCTGTCCCGCTCCGGCTCGTAGACGATGGCCGGAAACGATTCGGCAACGGTCCTGCGGGCTTCCCAGATGTCGCGCAGTTCGCCGCGGGCGATCCACTGGACGGCCAGGTTGCCGATCGCGCTCGCTTCCGCCGGTCCCGCCCACACCGGCTTGCCGATCGCGTTCGCGGTCCATTGGCACAGCAGCGCGTTGTGGATGCCGCCGCCGACAAGGTGCAGCCCGGCGAACGAATGCCCGGACAGCCGCTCGGTCAGCTCGAACACGTGGCGGTATTTCAGCGCCAGGCTCTGCAGCACGCAGCGCACGACGCCGCCCGGCTGATCGGGCGCCGGCTGGCCCGTCCGCCCGCAGTACGCGGCGATCCGCGCCGGCATGTCGCCCGGCGGCAGAAACGCCGGATCGTCCGGGTCGATCCACGCCGGGCAGGCGGGCGCCCGTTCGGCCAGCCGGATCAGCTCGGGGAACGTATAGGAGGCGCCCTGCCGCTCCCACTCCCGCCGGCATTCCTGCACGATCCACAGGCCCATGATGTTCTTGAGCAGCCGGAACGTGCCGAACGCGCCGCCCTCGTTCGTGAAATTGAACCGGAGCGCCTCGTCCGTCAGGACCGGCCGTTCCACTTCGGTGCCCATCAGCGACCAGGTGCCGCAGCTGAGGTAGGCGAACGGGCGCCCCGCCGCCGGAACCGCCGCCACGGCCGAGCCGGTGTCGTGCTCGGCGACGGCGACGACCGGGACCGTCCGGATGCCCAGTTCGCCGCACAGCGAAGCGCGAAGCTGTCCGGCGGCGGCGCCCGGGCGGGCGACGTCCCCGAACCAGGAGGCCGGGATCCCGATTCGCCCCAGCAGCTCCGCATCCCAGCGGTCTTCGACCGGGTTGTACAGCTGCGTCGTCGTCGCGTTTGTGAATTCGCTCAGCTTCTCCCCGGTCAGGAAGTAGCGGAGCAGGTCCGGAATCATCAGCAGCCGCTCCGCTTCCCGCAAAATCGGCGCCCCCGCCTGCTTCATCGCATACAACTGATAAATGGTGTTGAACGGAAGAAACTGGATGCCGGTCCGGCGGAACACGTCTTCCGCCGGAATTTCGGCCAATAGCTTCTCCATCGCCCCGTCCGTGCGGCGGTCCCGGTAATGGAAAGGATTGCCAAGCAGCTCCCCGCTGCCGTCCAGGAGCCCGAAGTCGATCGCCCACGAATCGATGCCGAGGCTGTGCAGCTCGACGCCCCGGTGCTTGGCTTTCAGCAGCGCCTGCTTCATCTCGTGAAACAGCCGCAAAACGTCCCAATGCAGCCGCTCCCCGACCTGCACCGGGTCGTTGGGGAAGCGGTGCAGTTCCTCGGTCTCGATCCGGCTGTCGGTCAGGCGGCCAAGCACCGCTCTGCCGCCGCTTGCCCCCAGATCGTACGCCAGAATCGTCACCAGCTGGCACCGCCCTTGCCCCGGGCCAGAATCGCGCTGCCGTAGCCGCTGTCCATATACGCCTTCATCGGATCGACCGGCAGCCCCTGCTCCTCCCGGATCGCCTGCAATAGCGGCGTCACGTCCTGTTCGAACGCGCTGCGGACGGCGTTCTCGGCGGCGAGCACGTCGCCTGCGCTTTGCGCGTCCGCCAGCTCGGCGCGGTTGACGAGCAGCGCTTTGGCGTATTGCGTCTGCACGTTCAGCACCGAGCGGATCATCGCCGGAATTTTCGGCTCGATGTTGTGCGACTGGTCGATCATGTAGGCGATGCGGCCGACGTGCTCGCGGACGCTCTCGTCCGGGTCTTCGGCGGCGGCGTCGATCTCGCAGAAAATCCGGAACAGCTCGTACGGGTCGATCGCCCCGACGATCAGGTCGTCATCGGCGTATTTGCGACTGTTGAAATGAAACCCGCCCAGCCGCTTCTCGTCAATCAGGTTGGCGACGATATGCTCCACGTTCGTTCCTTGCGCATGGTGGCCGGTGTCGACCAGCACTTCCGCCTGCGGCCCGAGCTTCAGCGCCAGGCCGTATGCCATGCCCCAGTCGGCGAGATCGGTATGGTAGAAGCCGGGCTCGAAAAATTTGTACTCGATCAGCATGCGCATGTCTGGCTCCAGCGCCCGGTACATTTCGGACAGCGCCTCGTACATCCACGCTTTTCTTTTCCGGAAATTCCCCTGCCCCGGGTAGTTCGTACCGTCGGCGAACCATAGGCTCAGGTCCCGGGAGCCCGTTTCCTTGGCGATGTCGACGCATTCGAGCAGGTGATCCGTCGCCTTGCGGCGGATGGCGGCGTCGGCGTTCGTGACGCTGCCGAGCATGTACGCGTCCTCCTGGAACAGGTTCGGGTTGACCGCCCCGATCGTCAGGCCGAGGCTTTCTGCATGCCGCTTCAGCTTGCCGTAGTCGTCGACTTTGTCCCACGGAATATGGATCGCCACCGACGGGCAGAGGCCGGTCACCCGGTGCACCTGGGCGGCGTCTTCCAGCTTCTCGAACGGATTGCGCGGCACGCCGGTTTTGCGAAACACTTTGAACCGGGTGCCGGAGTCTCCGTAGCCCCAGGACGGCGTTTCGATTTTCAGCGCCTTCAGCTTCGCCTTCACCCGCGCCAGGTCGATCCCTCTCTCCTTCTGCCGCTCTTCGAACAAGGCGTACGCGCGATCGCTCATCTTTCCGCATCCTTTCCGCGGGCGGACTTCCGGCTGTCGTCCGTCCGCGCGATTTTGGATTAAAACGCTTGCAAGACGTTTCGCTCCCATCTTAAAATGAACGTTAAGCCAGTAAATCCGGCGAATGCGACTTTTATGCAGGGCATTCGCGACATCGATCGGAGGGGTCCGGGGTGACGATTCATCGGCCGATTCCGCAATACCGGGGCGAATATTTTTTCCGCTATCCATATCCCATCTACGTCAACCGCGTGCGGGAATCGTTCGATTCCCTGGAGCACAGCCACGATTTTCTGGAGATCGCCTACGTCGGCGAAGGTTCCGGCATCCATCATCTCGGCGGCGAAAGCTTGCAAGTGGTCCAGGGGGACATTTTCCTGCTCCCCGTCGGGGTGTCGCACGTCTTCCGCCCGCTGTCGACAGCCAAAGACCGCCCGCTGATCGTCTACAACTGCGTCGTCGCGCCGGAAGCGATCGACCGGCTGCTCGCCTCATTACCCGGGAGCGGCGGCGTCCGGGCGATGCTGACCCGCACCGAATACCGCCGGTACCGCGATCCGCACGGCGAATTCCACCGGCTGTTCCAGCGGCTGCACGACGAATACGCGGTGCCGCGGCCCGGTCAGGAAGCCGCGCTGCACTTGGGCGTCGCCGAGCTGCTGCTGTATTTGCACCGGCTGGAAACAGAGCCGGAGCGCGCGCCGCGGGCCGGCCGCCCCGAGATGGACGAGGCGCTCGCCTACATCGGCTCGCACTACCGCGAGCCGCTCACCGCCGGTCGGATCGCCGGCATGATCGGCATCGGAACGCGGCAGTTTCACCGCTTGTTCAAGCGGCAGACCGGCACGACGCTGAACGACTACGTGCAGACGGCGCGAATCCGCGAGGCGTGCCGCCTGCTGCGCGCGACCGAGCGGAAAGTCGCCGATATCGCGGCGTCCGTCGGATACCAGGACTTGCCCTTTTTCAACCGGCTGTTCAAGAAAAAAACGGGGATGTCCCCGCGCGACTACCGCAAGCAAAGCCGCCGGGCCGAAGAGACCGGGGAACCCGGCACCCCCGCTTCTCCGGAGCCTCATCGGAAAACGGACGAGCCGATTCCGATTCGGATCAGTTCCCGCTTTGACAGATCGTGACGCAAGTCCCGGGCATACCTTGTAAAAAATTACCAAAAGGATAGGTCCGTCCGGGACCCTCCTCCTGTTTTTGAAACGGATCCGCACTTTTCGTTGCCCGGCGGTGGCCTCTTTTCTATAATGAGGACTTTGCATCGGTTTTCTAATATTATCCTGCCAAGCAGGGAAAAGGAAGGAAGGTCAACGAAAATGCGTTGACCCCAAAATGGGCCGTTTCCGTCGCTGCGCTGTCGATGCTGCTCGGCGCGGGCGCCGGCGCTTATGCGGCTTCGAACATGACGGAGATCAAAGCTTACCTGAACGGAAACATCCAATTCAAATTGAACGGCCAGCCCGTCCAGCCGAGAGACAATGGCGGCAACGTCGTCGCGCCGATCTCGTACAACGGAACGACGTATTTGCCGGTGCGCGCCGTTGCCGGCCTCTTGGGCGTCGCCATCGATTACGACGCCGCAACCTCCACCGTGCTGCTCGGCGAGAAGCCGGACGGCGTCTCGATTGCGGACGGCTTCGACAGCATGTACCGCACGAAAGATCCGGGCAAAACGACCTACAACGGCAAAGACTGCAAGGACGTCTACTTCGACGACGGCGACGGCAACCGCAGCAGCAATTTTATTTTGAAGCCGAACAAGAGCTGTATTTGCAGGTCGCGGCGGTCGGCCAAGACATCGGGAAAATTACAATATACAAGACGGACAACGGAGACCAGACGGAGTTGAAAGTCGATTCCGTCAGCATCTCCGAAGGCTTGAAAACGATCGAGGTTGACATCGGCGGCGCCGAGGAGCTTTGGGTCGATGCCGAAGTAAAGGACGGCGGCGCCATGTTCGTCCCGCTGACGACGTCGTACTATAAATAAAGAATCGGTTTCCCGGGTGACGGGGGTCGTAAAAATGGAAGACGGGAAAATGAAGGAAATGTGTTGTTTCACCGCAGCGCGGCTGTTGCGGCGAAATAGCGGAACACCGTTCCCTTATTTCGCCCACGCACGGCTGCTTTGGCGAATTAGCGGAACACCGTTCCCTTATTTCGCCCACGCCCGATTGTTTTGGCGAATTAGCGGAACTTCGTTCCCTTATTTCGCCCACGCACGGCTGCTGTGGCGAAATAGCGGAACATCGTTCCCTTATTTCGCCCACGCACGGCTGCTGTGGCGAATTAGCGGAACACCGTTCCCTTTTTAGGACACCGCCCGACGAGTTTTGCCTTCTGTTGTCCAACCAAACATACGGCGGCGCCCCCAAATGCCGCAACCTTCATGGTCAGCTGTTGCCCAAGAGAAGTTGTTGCCCCGGTGGGGGCAACAACCCGCCCTGAAACATGCGGCCATTTGCCAGTTTACGCCCGCTCCCACTCGAAGCCGAGGGCGCGCAGAAAAGCGCGGGCCAGCACCATATGCCCCGCCGCGGACGGATGGACGCGATCCCAGGCCAGCGCGGCGGAGTACAGCTCCGCCAGCACCCGATCGAACGCCGCCTGCGTGTCGACGAACAGGCAACCGTTGTCTTCGGCGACTTTTCTCACAACTTCTCCGTACCGGTCCATCGTCGCGCGCATCGCGTCCTGACGGTTGCTTTCCAGATAAAACGGCGTCATCAGCACGATATTCGGAACGGACGCCTTCGTCCCGCTTACCAGTTCCCGCAGCGTCTGTTCGTATTCGTCGATATGGACGTGCCATTCCTTGATAAACGGCAAGTCGTACTGCCGCCAGACGTCGTTGATGCCGATCATGACGGACAGCCAGTCCGGCTTCTGATCCAGCACGTCCTGGCGCCACCGGGCTTTCAGGTCGCGCACCGTGTTGCCGCTGATCCCCATGTTGACGACGCGAACGCCCAAGTCCGGATAGAGCGCCTGTAGAAGCGCGTTCACGAAAGCGACGTAGCCGTAGCCCAAAGCGTTGCCATGGCCTTCGCCGACCGGACGGGCGCGGTCGCAGTCCGTAATCGAGTCCCCGATGAACAGCAGCTTTTGTCCTTTTTCCAGCTTCAAGCCGGTTCCTCCTCCCAACATCCTTCTAAAAATTTGAAAAATTCCCCAAAAGCCTGCTACTCCGCAAAGCCGTTGAGCCTTAGCCACGACGCGCAAGCTTCGGTCCATCCCGAGACGTGGCGGTCCTCCTCGGCCAGCCCGAGCCCGTGCCGACCGTGCGCGTACACGTGCAGGTCGAACGGCACCCCGTGCCGGCGCAGCGCCGCGGCGAACATCAGGCTGTTCTCGACCGGCACCGCGCCGTCGTCGGACGTGTGCCACAGAAACGCCGTCGGCGTCCGCTCCGTCACCTGCGTATCGCTGCTAAGGCGCCGGACGAGCGCTTCGTCCGGATCCGGCCCGAGCAGATTGGCGACCGATCCGGCATGCGCGAATTCCCCTTGCATCGTGATGACGGGATAGCAGAGCACGAGCAAATCCGGCCGGCTGGACATCCGTTCGATCGGGTCGCCCGATTGCGGATCGCCCGCGTCGAACGAAGTGCCGACGGTCGAGACGAGGTGCCCCCCGGCCGAGAAGCCGAGAATGCCGACCCGCCCCGGGTCGACGCCGAACTCGGCGGCCTTGTGCCGGACGGTGCGGATCGCCCGCTGCGCGTCGAGCAGCGCGCAGGGGTAGCGGTACGGCGCAACGCGGTACCGCAGCACGAAGGCCGAGATGCCCAGCGTGTTCAGCCAGCGGGCGATCGGCTCGCCTTCGTGGTCGGCGCGCATGCCGTATCCGCCGCCCGGAACGACAATGACCGCCGCGCGGCGATGGCCTTCCGCCAAATAAGGCGTAATGGCCGGCCGATCCTCGTCGGTCGTTCCGGCGGCCAGCGGGGCCCCGCCCGGCCATAGCAATAGCGCTTCCATACAGGTACCTCCCTATGTAAAATCTGTCCGTCGCGCTCTCATTGTAACGGAAAAACGGGCGGCGGTCACCGTCCTTCCGCCTGCCCTTCCGCCTGCCGCCGGCCGCGGGCCGCACCGTCCTGCGCTTCGGCCGCGCGCCGCGCCGCCGCATCCGCCTCATCGGCCGACGGCGGCTTGCGGTACAGCGCGAAAACGGCCGCCAGCGCGGCCAAATACAGCCCGGCGAACCCCGTCGTCAGCCACAGCGCCGCCCGCGGTCCGCCCGCGTCCATCGCGTAGCCGACAATCGCCGGGAAGACGGCTGCGCCCAGGCCGGCCATGCCGGTGATCAGGCTGGTGACGAGCCGGGTGAGGCCGGGCAGCGAATGGTTGGCATACACCATCGTAATCGAATAAATGCCGGACATCGCCAGCCCGATCGCCAGGATCACCGCATAGCCGGCCGCGGCGCTGCGCAGCCAGACGAATCCGGCGAGGCCCGCCGCCGTGATCGCGATGCTGGCGAGCAGGTAGCGCCCGTACGTCACTTTGCGGATGATCCAGCCGGTCGCCAGCCTGCCCGCCACCATCGCCCCCCAGTAAACGCCGACGCTGAGCGAAGCCGCTGAAGACGATTCGCCCAAATAGTCGATGAAGGTGGAGGAGATGAAGTTGTTGAGGCTGCCTTCAATGCCGCAATAGAAAAAGATCATCAGCAGAAACAGCGACAGCATCAGCCCTTTGCCGGCCCGGCCGAGGTGCGTCGGCGGATCCTCGGCGCGGGCGTCCGTCGCCCCGCTTGCCGCGGACGCCTCCGCTTCCCCGGGTATCCGGACGAACCGCCAGACGACCGCCATCCATAGCGCCAGCCCGCCGGTGGCATAGAAGACGGCATGCCAGACGCCGCGCCCGATAAGCAGGCTGGCAATCATCGGCATCGCAAGCGCGCCGACGCCGAACGCGACTTCCAGGTAGCTCATGACGACCGCGCGGCGGCCGACGAACCGCTCCATCATCAGGCTGGCCACGACCGTCTCGATCGCGGACGCGCCCATGCAGTTGACGAAATGCAGCGCATACACCGCGCCGAGCGGCGGGAGGCCGGAAATCGCAAGCTGCATCGCCGCGATCAGCAGGGCGGCCGAGAACAGGATCGCGTTGTCGCTCCATCTTCGCATCAGCGCCGTCGATACCGGCACGCCGAGCAGAAATCCGATGGCGCCGGCGAAAATCAGCTCCCCGCCGGTCTTATAGGTCGCGTCGTAATGCCGCAGCAGCTGCGGCATCACCGATCCGATCGTCGTCATCATGAGGCCGGCGAGAAAATACATCGCATAGGAGGCCCAGGCGAAATGTTTCAAGGTCCATTCCCCTTCCGCTCGCCCTATCATACCATAGAGCGCCGGCCGAATGAACCGGAATCCGCCGGTCAGAACGGACGGATTCCGCCGATCAGAACGTGCAATCGCAGGCAGCGTTGCCAAACAGCGCGATGCGGTTGCGCGTTCGCCGAATTAACCCGGAATCACCCCTTTTTTCAAAATGAGATTCGCATACAGCGCGCTTTCCCCCGTCGCCACGATCGCATACGCCTTGCGGGCCCGCTCGTAGAAGGCGAACCGCTCCACCTGCTCGAACGGGTCCTTAAGCCCCGTCCGCTGCTCAATGATGCGGCGATAAGTCTCCCAGATCGGGGTTTCCGCCGAATCGCCCGGAACGACCTGCATCAGCGCCGCCGGCTTGTCGACGTACCGGTCGAGCGGCAGCAGCTGCAGAATCGCGTCCAGCAGCTCGGGCACGCCGTGCCCGTCGCAGCGGACAAGCCGCTGCGCATGGCTGGCCGCCGGGAAATTGCCGTCGCCCAGCACGATTTCGTCTCCGTGCCCCATTTCCATCAAAATTTTGAGCAAATCGGGGGGCAGCAATTTGGGAATACCGATCAGCACGGTCATAACCTCCATTTCGGTGCGGTGCGGCCGGACTTTCGTCAGCCGATCCGTCGGGCGATGCGCCGGTACCGCTCGTACGCCTCGTCCCACGCCTCGGCGTTTTCCGGCTCGTAGACGGAGACCGGAAACGACGCGGCCGACAGCCGCCTCGCTTCCCGCACATCGGCGCAGCGGCCGATAGCCACGAGCTGCACGAGCATGTTGCCGATGGCGCTCGCTTCCGCCGGCCCCGCCCAGACCGGCCGGCGCAGCGCCGCGGCCGTAAACCGGCACAGCAGCGCGTTGCGGATGCCGCCGCCGACCATGTGCAGGCCGCCGAACGTCCGGCCTGTCACCCGTTCGGCCTGCGCAAGCGCTTCGCGATACCGCAGAGCGAGGCTTTCCAGAATGCAGCGGGCGAACTGCCCTTCCGTCTCCGGCTCCGGCTGCCCGGTCTCCCGGCAGAAGGTACGGATTCGGTCCGTCATCCCGGAAGGGGCGTAAAACCGCGCGTCGTCCGGCACAATCAGGCTGCGGAACGGCTCGGCCCGCTCGGCCGCGGCCACCAGTCCCGGATAGGAGACGCTTCGTCCCCGCTCTTCCCATTCCCGCCTGCATTCCTGCAAAATCCAGAGGCCCATAATGTTTTTCAGCAGTTGATACGTCCCGAAAGCGCCGCCTTCGTTGGAAAATTCCGCCGCCATCGCTTCCGGCGTCAGCAGCGGTGCGGCCAGCTCCGTTCCGAGCAGCGACCACGTGCCGCAGACGAGGTAGGCGAACGGCTCCTCGCCGGCCGGCACCGCGACGACGGCGGACTCGGTGTCGTGCGTGGCGACGGCGACGACTTCGATCGGTGGCGCGTCCAGCTCGGCGCGCACTTCCGCGGCGAGCGGCCCGATGCGGCTGCCCGGGCGGATCGGGTCGAGAAACAGGCCGGGCGGAATGCCGAGCCGCTCCATGAGAGCGGCGTTCCAGGCCTGCTCGCGCGGATGGAACAGCTGCGTCGTCGTCGCCATCGTATACTCGCACACTTTGCGCCCGGTCAGGAAGTAGGCCAGCAAGTCCGGCGTCAGCAGCAGCGTCCGGGCGGCGTCCAGCTTCGGCGACCCCGCCTTGCGCATGGCGTACAGCTGGTAAATCGTATTGAACGGCATAAACTGCAGGCCGCTCTGCTCGTACATCGCTTGCCTGCCGACGATCGCCCCGACTTCCTCGATCAGCCCCTCGGTCTGCGGATCGCGGTAGTGGTACGGGTTGCCGAGCAGCTCCCCGCTTGCGTCGAGCAGCCCGAAGTCCACTCCCCACGTATCGATGCCGAGCGTAAGAGGGGCGTCCCCTTGCTGGCACGCCTGGCGGATGCCGGCCTTGATCTCCTGCAGCAAGCGCAAAATATCCCAATGCAGATGGCGGCCGACCCGCACCGCCTCGTTCGGAAAGCGGCGGATTTCCTCCACCCGCAGCAGCGGCTTCCCGTTCTCCCCTTCGGGAAGCCAGCGTCCGATCAGCGCCCGGCCGCTTCCCGCGCCCAGATCGAAGGCGAGCACGTTCGCCGCTTTCTCGGACATGGCCCATCACCTTCCCTGCCCTGGATCATTTCATCTTCTGCAGCAGCTCGATGCGGTACGCTTCGCTTTCCAGCGACGCGATCTCCTCGTATTCCGCCTGCGTCAGCGCTTTCGGCTGCCGGATGCCCGCGGCGATCAGCCAGATTTTGGCGCTTTCCTCGACCACCTCGGTCCGGTAGTACGCTTCCCGCAAGTTGCGCCCGGTCGTCACCAGCCCGTGGTTGCCGAGGAGAATCGAGCTGGCCTCGTTCACCTTGGCGGCGACGGCGTCGGCCAGCTTGTCGGTGGTCGGCAGCACGTAAGGAAGATAAGCGGTCTTGCCGACGAGCGCCGCCTGATCCGGAAACAGGATCGGCAGCTCCCGCTCCACGAGCGTAAACGCGATGCAGCAGGGGGGATGCGTATGGACGATCGCGCCGACCGCCGGATTGGCCCGGTAGGCGTACAGGTGCATCAGCACTTCCGACGAAGGGCGGAAACCGGTGTCGACAATGCTGCCGGAAGCGATGTCGACTTCCACCCACTGCTCCGGCGCGATCTCGTCCAGCGCGAAACCGCTCGGGGACAGGTACATCATCCCGCCTAGCCTCGCGCTAATGTTGCCGCCCGGTCCGACGACGAGGCGGTTCTCCACCGTTTTGCGGGCGTATCGGCACAGTTCTTCGCGAATCTGTCGGCTGTTCATGGCGTTTCCTCCGTTGCGGCCGGGGCCGCTTCGCGTTATCGGTACAGCGGTCCGAAGTTCTGGCAGGCGCGGTAATCGGCGCTTTCCGGGTCCTGCGTGCCGAACATGCCCCAGGCGCGCGGACGGAAAATGCGCGTATCGTCCACGTTGTGCATGTTCACCGGAATGCGCAGCATCGACGCCAGCGTGATCAGGTCCGCGCCGATATGGCCGTAGCTGATCGAGCCGTGGTTGGCGCCCCAGTGGTCCATCACGTCGTACACGCTGCGGAAAGCGCCGCGGCCGGTCAGAATCGGCGCGAACCAGGTCGTCGGCCACGTCGGGTCGGTCCGCCGGTCCAGCTTGTCGTGCACGTCGGCCGGCAGGTCGACGGAATAGCCTTCGGCGATTTGCATGACCGGGCCGATGCCTTTCACCAGGTTGATCCGGCACATCGTCATCGGCATGCCGCCGCGCGTCAGGAAATCGGACGAATAGCCGCCCCCGCGGAAATATTCCAGCGATGCCGGGCGCCAGGAGGTGGCGTCCAGGCATTTCTTCGCTTCTTCCGGCGTAATCTCCCAGAACGGCTTCATGGCCGGCTTGCCGTCCCGCGTCTGCTCGCCGGTTCCGTCCAGCGTCGCCGCGCCGGAGTTGATCAGATGGATGATGCCGCCGGCTGCGTGGCCGGAGAGCTTATGCCCGGTGACCCGTTCGACCGATTCCGGGCTCCAATAGGTGCGGACGTCGGCGAAAATCTGCGCGGTGTTCGTCAGCAAATAGCCGAACAGCATCGACACGCCGTTCAGGCTGTCGTTCTCGGTCGCGACGATGTAAGGCGCGCGGATGCCGTTCCAGTCGAACGACGAGTTCAGGATCGCTTCGAGGAAGTCGCCGTTCGGAAAATGGTCCGTCCATTGCCGCTGCCCCTGGAAGCCGGCCGCGATCGCGTGGTGGCCGAGCGCTTCCTCGCCGAAGCCGAGCTCCGCCAGCCGCGGATTGCCGACCATCAGATCGCGGGCGATCAGCGCCATTTTGACGACCGTCTCCCAGTCCCGATCCTTCTCCTGCCTCGACTTCTGCAGATGCGGCGGGTTGTTGTCCGGCCCTTCCGCGCAGTTCTCCTTCACCCATTTAAGCGCTTTCTCGTACTCCGCCGGATCGTAAATGTTCTCGTCCATGCGGCGCACGAATTCGCTCATGTCCACCTGCTCCGTCCGCATGCCGAGGTATTCCTGGAAAAAGCCGTCGTTCACCATCGACCCCGCGATCCCCATCGACACCGAGCCCATCGCCAGATACGATTTGCCGCGCATGTAGGCGACGGCGAGACCCGCTTTGGCAAAGCTGAGCAGTTTCGCCTTCACGTCATCCGGAATCGACGTATCTCCGGCGTCCTGCACCTCGTGCCCGTAAATGCCGAACGCGGGCAGCCCCTTCTGCGCGTGGGCGGCCAGCACCGCCGCCAGGTAGACCGCGCCCGGGCGCTCGGTCCCGTTGAAGCCCCAGACCGCCTTCGGGATCGTAGGGTCCATGTCCATCGTCTCGGTTCCGTAGCACCAGCACGGCGTGACCGTAATCGAGACGCCCACCCGCTCCCGGGCGAATTTCTCCGCGCAGGCGGCCGCCTCCGCCACGCCGCCGATCGTGCTGTCCGCGATCACGCATTCGACCGGCGCTCCGTTCGGGTAGCGCAAATGCTCCGACAACAGCGCCGCCACCGCCTTTGCCATGTTCATCGTCTGCTCTTCCAGCGACTCGCGCACGCCTCTGCTCCGGCCGTCGATCGTCGGCCGGATGCCGATTTTCGGGAATCCGCCTTGCCATCTGTGGCTGAAATCCGCCATCCGCAATCCCTCCGCCAAAAAAATGTTATCGATAACTCCACGTTAGCAAGAGAACCGGTTGCTGTCAATGCCTATCTTTATGTAAGATAAAAGCAACGGATGACAAAAGGAGCCTGCATTTCATGGTGACGATATACGACATTGCCGCCAAAGCGAACGTGTCCGCGATGACGGTATCCAGGGTTATCAATAACACCGGGAAAATCAGCGAAAAGACGCGGGCCAAAGTCCGGCGGGTGATGGAGGAGCTGAATTACGTTCCGAACCAGATGGCCCGCGGCCTCGTGCTGCAGGAGACGCGGATGCTGTTCCTGCTCATCGCCGACATCGCCAACCCGTTCTATACGACGCTGGCGCGCGGGGCGGAGGACGCGGCCCGCAAGTTCGGCTACCGCCTGCTGTTCGGCAACAGCGACGAAAACCTGGAGAAGGAAGCGGAATACGTTACCGCGATCCTGACGACCCGAGTGGACGGCGCCCTGGTCGCGCCGGCCGGCGACCCTTCGCTGCAGCACCTGAAGACGCTGCGCGAGCATCGCGTGCCGTTCGTGCTGCTCGACCGCGAAGTGCCGGGCCTCGAGTGCGACGTTGTGCTCGGGGACAGCATCGAAGGCGGACGGCGCCTCGTCGAGCACCTGGTGGCCAGCGGCCACCGCCGGATCGCGATGGTCAACGGCTCGCCGTCCGTCTCCAGCGCGCGCCAGCGGCTGCGCGGCTACCAGGAAGCGCTGAAGCTGAACGACCTGCCGTACGATCCGGCGTACGTGCACGAGACAAGCTTCGGTCCGCTGAGCGACCTGGCCGACATGGAGGCGTGGCTGGACCGGCTGGATCCGTTTCCGACCGCCATCGTCGCGGGCAACAACGTGCTGGCCGTGGAAGCGATCCGGCTGCTTCGCCGGCGGGGGCTGGCCGTTCCCGATGACGTGTCCGTCGTCTGCTTCGACGACTTCGGCCCTTTTTCGGAGCTGGACCCGTTCATGACCGTCGTCTCCCAGCAAGCCTACCAGTTCGGCTATATGGGCATGCAGCTCCTGATCGAGCGGATTCAAAACCGCGGCGAAGCGGAAGCCGGACCGTGGCGGAAAATCGTGCTCCCCGCCGAATTTATCGAGCGCCGCTCCGTCCGAAAGCTCGCGGGCGCCGATTCGTAGCGGAGAGTCTTTGCTCAGAACAGCGGAAACTTTTTCTTCAAATCTTCCCGGTCCACCTGCGCGTCGTGGCGAACGTAGTGGCAGACGTAAGAACGGCGCCAGCGATTCGCGCTGTGATTGCGGCCGGAAGAGTGGATCAGCAGCTCGTGGAAAAACAGAATGTCCCCCTTCTCCATCACGACCGGAATTTCCTTGGACAGGTCGACGCCTTCCGTTTCATCCGTCCACGCTTCGTGCTCCTCCACGTTTTTGACCTTGCCGTGCGGCAGCAGCCCCAGCTTGTGCGTGCCGGGAAGAACCCGCAGGCACCCGTTCTCTTCGTCGATGCGCTCTTCCATGGCGATCCAGGCCGCAATCATCGTCATCGGATCGTCCTTGATGTAGTAGTAGTCCTGATGCGCCGCCTGCCCGGGAGATCCCGGCTCCTTGTAAAAGTACATGCTCTGCACGCACGCCGCCTCGTCCCCCATCAGCTGCGCCAGCGCGCCGCGGATGACCGGCAGCTTCATCATCTGGCGGGCAAAACCGTCGTGCAGATGCGGGTTGAACAGCCGCACCCGGTAGCGATCCCGCGGATCGACTTCCGCCGAGCCTTTTCTCGGCAGCGCCCATTCCGGCATGGCGTCGGACGAGCGGATCTCGTGAATGTGTCCGTTGAAGGCATCGATCAGATCGTCGCTGCACCCTTTTTTGAGCAGCAAATACCCCTGTTCCCGGTACTGATCGATCTGCTCCGCGGACAAAGGCGCCTTGCGCTCTGCAACCGTTTTGTACATTTGAACTCCCTCTTTCGGCTTGGTCTGGATTTCGGGCTGCTTTCAGCATAAAGGGAAAACGTTCGGCCGGAAATGGCTGCGGCTGACCTTTTTGTATCCGGTATTGATACAAGCCAAGGAAAGGCGTTTTGTTCGGGGACACGGGACGTTATAATGGAGACAGCCGGACAATGAGGAGGAAGAGTCGGTGGGTTCGATCGGCTTGGAAGGATGGGAAGGTTTGGAAATGGAGATGGCGTCTCTCGTTCCGTTCGAATCGGTGCGGCATGCGGTCGCCGGCTCGATCGTCTACCCGCCGGGAGGACGATTCGGACCGCGCATCCAGCAGGACTTGCAGCTCGTATTGCTCTACACCGGCGAGATGGAGGTCGCCATCGACGGCGTCCCGCGCCATGTCGAGGCGGGCCGCGTCGCGCTGCTGACGCCGGGCCGCGAAGAAGCGTTCGCCTTTGCCCGCAGCCGGGAGACGTGGCACCGGTGGATCGCGGTCCATGTCGATCCGCTGCCGGCGGAAGCGCTGGAGCGGATCCGCTCGCTCCCCTTCTCGCTGCCGCTGACCGAAGAAATGAACCGGCTGGCCGATCTGCTATTGTCCGTCCAATCGCATACGGCGCACGACAGCCCCCTTTCCCGCAGCCTTGGGCTGGCGGCGCTCAACCTGTACCCCGTCGAAAGCTCGCGGATGGTGATGCAGCGGGAGAAGCATCCTGCGGTGCACCTGGCCGGCAAGCGCATTCGCGAGCATTATGCCGAGGATCTGACCCTGCGGGATTTGGCCCGTCACGCCGGCGTCTCGCCCGAGCATCTCGTTCGCCTCTTCCGGAAGTATGAGAATACAACGCCGATTCAATATTTGTGGGAATGCCGGATGCGCCGCGCCGTGGAACTGCTGGTCAACACCGGCCTGTCGGTGGGCGAAGTGGCGCAGGCGTGCGGCTTCAAAACGTCCCAGCATTTCGCCCGCCTGATCAAGAAGGAAACCGGCCGCTCCCCGTCCGAAATCCGCCGTACCTCCTGGAGCGGCTTGCGCGCTTTTTAAACCCGGCCCGGTAGCGGTGCTTCGGAATGCGCCATTTCGATCCGTCCAAAACAGCAAAATATCTCCTTGCTCGCCTTCTGACGATATCCCTTTCGCTCAGTCCCCTTTTCCGGAAGCTCCTGCCGGCCAAATCCGCGGGCGGACAATGCCTTTCTGCCGCTCCTTCCGACGATATCCCTTCCGTTCAGAATTCCCGATATCTAAAATTCACTTGGTTTTACCAGCCTGGTTTTCTGTACCGGTTTGGCAAGAGGATTGCGATTCCCGGCATTCCGAAAGGTACCGTCTCGCCGTCTGAGCGAACGGGATTCCGTCAGAGGCAGTAAAAAAGTTAACCCTCATCTGCAGCAAGCGCATCGAAATCCGACTTGACCGCGTTCTGAGCGAACGGGATTCCGTCAGAGGGGGTTTGGCTCATGCAGCAAAAAACGGGCCGGCATTCCGGCAAACAAACCGGTCTGCGGCCCGTCGCTTGGCGCGGGATTGCTGCTTGCAGCCTGCGCTCCTTACTTTCGGTAGGCGCTCAAATCGACTTTGCGGCCGGTTTTGGCGCTTTCCAGAGCGCCGAACACCATGGCCATGCTGAACAGATTGTCGCGGCAATCGGTTTCGGCCCTGCGGCCTTCCTTCAGGGAGGCGAACATTTCGTCGAGGCAGCCGGAATGGCCGGTATGCGCCGGCTGTTCGAGCTCGGGAGCTTCGACCCGCACGAATTCTTTCGTGAACCGGCCGGTCTGGTCGCCGGGCGCGACGACTTCGGCATAGGGAGCGCCGTGCCCGTCCCAGACGGCCGTTCCTTTCTCGCCGGTGATGCGCCAGGCCGATTCCCACGAAGTGGGGGCCCCTTCCGCGCACCACGAGCCGCGGTAGCAGAAGACGGAGCCGTCCGACATCTCGAAAATGCAGACCGCCGCCGCGTTGCCCGCATACCAGGAACCGGGCGGATTGAACTCGTGGCAGTAGACGGACACCGGATCGGCGCCGAGAATGAGCCTCGCCTGGTCGAACGTATGAATCGCCATATCGAGCAGCAACGGGCTGTCCATCACGTCGCGGAAGCCGCCGAAGTGCGGTCCGAGAAAAAAGTCCGCGCAGGCGAAGCCCGGCCTGCCGATCGTCCCCGACTCGATCAGCCGGCGCAGCGCGCGCATGTGAGGATTGTAGCGCCGATTCTGCATGACGGCGTTCGTTCGGCCGGTCTCCTCCGCCACGCGGATCAGGTCGAGGCACTGCTCCGGCGTTTCCGCCAGCGGCTTCTCGCCGAACACATCGCATCCGAGCCGCATCGCCGTCTTACGGACGGCATGATGGCTGGCCGGTATGGTGACGTCGAACACGAGGTTGGCGCCGGACTCCCGGATCGCCTCCTCCACATCCGTATAGAGGCCGCAGGACAGCCCGCGTTGCGCGGCCATCGCTTCGGCCGCCTCGCGCCGGATGTCGACCAGGGCGACAATGTCCGCATCATCCCGCCGCTGCGCGTAATCGAGCCACGCATGAGCCATGCCGCCGCAGCCGACGACGGCTATTCGATACGCTTGCATGCTTCCACCGCTTTCAACAGGGATAAGTTAAACGCAGCCTCACCGCAATGAAATCGGCATTGCTTTCTTCGGCTGCACGCTCGGGACTTCGCCGCCCGTTACCGCGTCGTTTCCTGTCCCCCCGACAGCAGGCGGTCCAGTTCGCTTCGCTTGGGCAAACCTTCCCAATCGCCTTTGTACTGGGTGGCCAGCGCGCCCATCAGGTTGGCCCGCTCCAGCGCCCGAAGCAATCCGTCGCCCTCCAGGCCGCGCTCGATGTAGACGGACAGAAATCCGGCGGCGAAAGCGTCTCCCGCGCCGACGGTATCGACGATGCGGCGAACGGCATGCGGCTCGGCCCGGACTTCGCCGTCCGCGGTGAAACCGGCGGAACCCCGTTCACCCAGCTTCAGCGCGACAATGCGGGGCCCGAGGCCGAGAAAATAGGAGCCGTATTCCGATTCGCTCCGCGGACCGGCCAGAAATTCGGCCTCCTCGATGCCCGGCAGGAAAATGTCGCACAGCGGAATAAGCGACAGCAGCGTGCGGCGCGCGTCCTCTTCGCTCCACAGCTTCCGTCTTAAGTTCGGGTCGAAGGAGACGGTAAGCCCCCTGCTGCGGGCCTGCACCATCGCTTCCCTTACGGCATCGGCCGTACGCTCGCCGAGCGCCGGCGTGATGCCGGTGACGTGCAGGTGGCGCGCTCCGGCGAACCATTCCGGCTTCAGGTGCTCGGGAGCCAGGCGGCTCATCGCCGACCCTTTGCGGTAATAGTAGACGTTCGGATCGCCGTAGCCTTTGAATTCCTTGAAGTAGACCGCCGTCGGATAGGCGGCGTCCCTTTCGGCAAACGAGACGTCGACGCCTTCGCCGGCCAGCGTCGACAGCACGGCATCGCCGAACGGATCGGCGCCGAGCCGGCTGATCCAGCGCGCTTTGAGGCCGAGCCGGGCCAAGCCGATCGACACGTTGGATTCCGCGCCGGCGATCGAACGCGTGAACAGCGGGGCGTAAGCGAGCGGCCCGTCGCTCAACGGCTGCAGCAGCACCATGCTTTCCCCGATCGTCACGACGTCCGCTTCGCGGCTTGTCCCGCTCATTGCCCGCTCCCTCCGCGCACTTCCGCCACGTACGAGCGAGCCAGGTTGGTCAGCTCGTCGAACTTCCCTTCGCCAACCAGCCGCTTGTCGACGAGATTGCCGCCGAGCCCGACGGCGATGGCTCCGGTATCGAGCGCGGCGCGGATGTTCTGCAGGTTGACGCCTCCGGTGCCGATCATCGGAATGTGGCCGAGCGGCGCCCGGATTTCCTTCAGATAGCCGATGCCGAGCGAGGCGAGCGGGAACACTTTGACCGCGGACGCTCCGGCTTTGTAAGCCCGCACGATTTCGGTCGGCGTCATCGTCCCCGGCCACACTTCCACGCCTGCCTTCAGGCCGTACTCGATGACGGCTTCATCGAGGTTGGGGGAAATGATGTATTCCGCGCCCGCGGCAACCGCTTCCCGGGCTTGCGAGACGTCGAGCACGGTCCCGGCGCCGATCCGCATCCAGCCGGCATACTTCTCGCGGAACCGCGAGATCATCCCGAGCGCGCCGCCGGTGTTCATCGTCACTTCGAGAAAGACGATGCCGCCGTCGGCCAGCGCCTTCGCGGTCGCGTCCCCTTTGTCTTCCGGGATGCCCCGGATGATGGCGACGATGCGATGTTCGGACAAATCCTGCAGCAACGAAGACGAACCCATAACAGACCCCTTTCGGCCGAACCTGCCGTTCAGCCCGCACTTTTTTCCATGAACAGTTTACCACCATCGGCGAATCCGGGAAAGCGTCGGAAAAGGAAAAATGCCGCGCGCCGAACGACCGGCGTTTCCTAAAACCGGTTGCCGCGCGCTCCCGGGCAGAGAAACACCCGGCCGAAGGGTCATCGGGGCCGGGTGTCGGCGCGGTCCGCTAAGCGGATCGGAGCCGGGGGAACTTGCTACTTCGTCCAACTGAAACGGTCGCGCAGAGAGGGCGGGATCGCCAGTTCCACATGGGAAGCCGTCGTCGCCTGCAGCAGTTGTTCCAGCTGCGCGTGCGCCGCGGCCGAAGCTTGCCGGAGCTGATCGATTCGCGACAGCGACGCCGACAGCGACTGCTCCAGCTGCTCCAGCTGCGCCTGCAGGGCGGCGGCTTCCGCTTCGCACTCCGCCAGCGACAGCGCGCGTTCGGACGGAACGGGAACCTGCCTTTCGCCATCGCCGAATTCCGCCGCCGATAAAGTCCTAAGATCAACCACAAGCGATTCCTCCTGTCGGTATTCTTCCTTTTAGCCTATGCGCTTGGCCGAAAGAACTATCGGGTCATATTTCACGCGGCAAAAGCACATTTTGCGGGCTTTCTCCGGGACATTCTCCCACACTTTCCGCAAGCGAAGACACATATACATAACACAACATGAACGACGGAGTGACGGAAGCGATGAACAAAACGACGAAAGCCCGCACGAAGGCAAATTCTCCGTTCGGCGACGACGAGCTTGGCGGCTTTCCGATGAACGTGTTCGGTCCGGGTTTTCCGTTCAACCACGCGCAGTTCCCTTTTCACGATTTGATCAAGAACGCCAACATTCCCAGCATTCTGAAAGCCCCATCCTGGAAGGGGCCGGCCAAAAAGGAGGCCGAGCCGCCGAAGGAGCCGGCTCCGGAGAAGCCGAAAAATCCGCCGCCGCAAGACGGGAACCTGTGGCAGCGGATCGGCGGACTGGACGGCATCATTACGCATATGGGAAAAGTGCAAAAAATTATGCAAATGGCCCAGCAGATGAGCCCGCTCATGAAACTGTTTACGAATTCGCTCCTTCCGCCGGCGTCCCCGACCCGGGCGACGGGACGGCTCCCTTCGTCCAAACGGAGACGGCGCCGAAGAACGTAGCCGTTTGCGCGGCTGCGCAGGCGGATGGCCGAAGGCGGTCACGTTTCCTGCGCTTGCTGCTCCATGATCCGGCGATGGGCGGGCAGCATCGCGACGACGATCAGCGTCGCGGCTGCGATGGCGAACAGGACGATGAATACGGCGTGCATGCCGCGGGCCAGTTCGGGTTTCGCGTGCGTGACGAGGAAACTGTTGAACAGCGTGCCGAACACCGCAACGCCGACCGTCTGCCCCAGCGTGCGCATGAGCGCGTTGGTGGAAGTGGCCACGCCGCGCAGGCCCCAGCCGACCGCCGACTGGATCAGCACGGTCGCCGGCGTCGTCAGGCAGCCCATCCCGAATCCGATCACCGACAGAATACCGGTCCAGTAGACGGTCGGCGAGTCGAGCCGCAGCGCAAGCAGCCATGCCGTCCCCGCGATCAGCACGATCGAGCCGGTCGTGACGATCGTCTTCGAGCCGAGCCGGTACATAAGCCGGCCAGCCAGATTGGACGCGATCGGCCAGAAAATCGACATCGGCATGACGATCAGTCCGGACACGGTGGCCGACTTGTCCATGAGCGATTGGATCCAAAGCGGGGCGTAAATCGTGACGCCGGTGGAAATGCAGAATCCGAGGAAGCCGAGCGCGTTGCAAATGTTCATCACCCGGCTTCGGAACAGCGACAGCGGAATCAGCGGTTCCGGGGCTTTGCGCTCGATCCGTACGAACAGCATTCCCGCCGCGGCCGTGACTGCAAACAGCAGCACAAGCTGCGGCGAATTCCAGGCGTACGTTTCTCCGCCGCTGAGCAGCGCGAACAGCAGCGCGGTCAGTCCGACCGTCAGCGTGACCGCTCCGGCATAGTCGACGGCGTTCCTTTTTTTCTCGAAACGCTCATGCAGAAATCCGCAGACGAGCAGGAAGGAGACGACGCCGACCGGCACGTTGACGAAAAAGATCCAGCGCCACGACACCTGATCGACGAAATATCCGCCGACGAGCGGCCCGAGCAGGCCGGCGACGGACCAGACGGACGCGAACAGCCCTTGCATCCGGCCGCGTTCCTCGCCCGGGTACAGATCGCCGATAATGGTGAACGTGACGGGATTCAGCGCGCCGGCCCCGATCCCCTGGACGGCGCGGAACAGGATGAGCGCCACCATGCTTCCGGCGGCGCCGCACAGCACGGAGCCCGCGGCAAACAGAACGAGCCCGATGGCGAAAACGATTTTGCGGCCGAACAGGTCGGCGAGCTTGCCGAAGATCGGCGTCGCCAGGCAGGTCGTCAGCGTATAGACGGAGAACACCCAGCTCATCAGGCTGAGCCCGCCCAGTTCCTGTTCGATGCGCGGCATGGCGGTGCTGACGACGGTGGCGTCGAGCGCCCCGACGAACAGCGCGGCCAGCAGGCCGGCGGTAACCGCTTTGCGGTCGGTGCGAGTGGACATGCACGAATCGTCCTTTCGGTCATCGGAAGTCAGATGGATTCATTATCCTTCCGGAGATAAACTTAGTCAATAAAAATGTCGGTTATGTGTCGGTTATGTACGCGCGAAAGAACGGCCGCTGCAGGGCCCGACGCCTACAGCGCCTTGACTTCCGCTTCGCTCTGCGAATGGAGTACGAGCTGCTCGTAATAGCCGTGCCGGTCCATCAGTTCCTGATGGGTGCCCTGCTCGACGATCTCCCCGTCCTGCATGACCAGGATGCGGTCGGATTGGCGGATCGTCGACAGCCGGTGCGCGATGACGAGCGTCGTCCGCCCTTCCGAGACGAGCCGCAGCGCCTGCTGGATGAGCTGCTCGGTGTATGAGTCCAGATTGGCGGTAGCCTCGTCGAGGATGACGATTTTCGGCTGGAACACGAGGATGCGCGCGAAGGAGATGAGCTGCCTCTCCCCGGCCGACAGCCCGCTTCCCCTCTCGGAAATCCGCGTCTCGTAGCCGTCCTTCATATGCCGGATGAGCGAATCGATGCCGATTCGCCGGCAAGCCTCGATCGCCGTCTCTTCCGCGATCGTCTCGTCGAACAGCCGGATGTTGTCCAGGATGCTGCCCGAGTAGAGAAACGGTTCCTGCTGGACAAGCCCGACGATGCGGTGCAGCGCTGCTTGCGGAATGTCCCGGATGTCCACGCCGTCGATGCGGACGTCCCCCTGCTGAACGTCGTAGAACCGGCACAGCACGCTGATCAGCGAGCTTTTGCCGGCGCCGGTCGCGCCGACGATGCCGATTTTCTCCCCCGGACGGATATGCAGGTCCAGATCCCGCAGCACCGGAACGCCGTTCGCGTAGGCGAACCGGATATGGTTGAAGTCGATCCGTCCCTTTACCTGAGCGAGCGGGATGGCGGCGGACGCTCCGCCTTCCCGGTCGCGGATTTCCGGCTCGGTGGCGAAGATGCTCCAGATGCGGCTCACGGACACCGTGGCCGACTGCAGCGTGTTCCACTGCTGGGTGATGTTGTTGATCGGCTGGAAAAACTGGCGGATATACGTGATAAAAGCGTACAGCACGCCGAACTCGATATGTCCGTGCAGCACCTGCGTCCCGCCGATCCAGGTCATCAGGGCGACGGACAGGTTGCCCAGCAGGTCGAAGGAGCGGTTGAACAGCACGTTCGTGCGGATCTCCCGCAAATTCGCGCGAAAGTAGTTCAGGTTCCGCTCCGTAAACCGGTTTTGCTGCTCCCGCTCCTGGTGGAACGCCTGGGTCAGGCTCATGCCCGCCAAATTTTCCGCGGTGAACGCGATCAGCCTCGACAACTGGGTTCTCGCGCGCTGGTACGTCTTGCGCATGTACGAGCGGAAGCTGAACGCGATGATGGCGATGACCGGCAGAAGCAGCAGACAGTACAGCGTCAGCCGGACGTCCAATTGGAACATGAAGACGAGGATGAACACGAGCATCATGCTGTCGCGCATCAGGCTGAGCAGCACCTGGTTGAAAAACTGGTTCAGCGTTTCCGTGTCGCTGGAAACGTTCGTAATGAGACTGCCGCTCGGCACGCGGTCGAAGTAGGACATGGACTGCCGGGCGATATGCGCGAACAGATCCTGCCGAATGCGGGCCACGACGCTCTGGCCGGCTTTCTGCAGCAAATTGTTCTGCAGGTACGAAAACAAAAGCGACAGCACCGACAGCCCCAGGTAGACGGCGCCGATCGCCACGAGCGGGGCAAACGCCGGATGATCCGCGGCCAAATGGTCGTCGATCGCGATTTTGACCAAATACGGCTGCAGCAGGTCGGCGGTAATGGCGAGCAGGATGCAGACGAACACCAGAGCGAACGTCCACCGGTAAGGCTTGGCATAGCCGGACAGGGCGCGAAACGCCGAGATGTCGACGGACATCGGCCGGTCTTCCGCTCCGTCCCCGGTTTTGGTCATCGCGCCGCGGCGCAAGCTGAACGGGCGGCTAGGCATGGCGGGCTCCCTCCTCCTGAATCGCGTGCAGGCCGGCATAGATGCCTTTCCTTCGAAGCAGTTCCTGGTGGGTTCCCCGCTCGGCAACGGCGCCGTCCTCCAGCACGATGATTTCGTCGGCATGCTGGACCGCGCTGAGACGGTGGGCGATGATGAGCGTCGTCTTGTTTTGCCGGACTTTGCGCAGCGTCTCCACGATGCGCTTCTCGGTCACGGCGTCGACCGCGCTGATGCTGTCGTCGAGAATGAGCAGCGGCGCGTCCTTGATCAGCCCGCGGGCCAGGCTGGTCCGCTGCCGCTGGCCGCCCGACAGCGTCACGCCGCGCTCGCCCAGCTTCGTCTCGAACCGGTCCGGCATGGCGGCGATATTGCCGTAGATTTCCGCCTGCCGGGCGGCCCGCTCGACGGCGGGCAGCTCCGAATCGCGGCGGTAGAACGCGATGTTGTCCCGGATCGTCGTGCTGAACAGGAAGCCGTCCTGCGGCACGTAGCCGATCTGGCTGCGCAGGCTTTCCAGCGACACTTCGCGGATGTCGCGGTCGCCGATGCGGACGGCGCCTTCCGGCGGGTCGTAGATGCGCAGCAGCAGCTTGACCAGCGTCGTCTTGCCGCTGCCGGTTTTGCCGACGATGCCGATCGTCTGCCCCGGCCGGATCGTCAGATCGATGCCGTGAAGCGCTTCCTTGCGGCCTTCGGGATAAGTGAACGACAGCTGCCGGATGCGGATCGTCTCCCGGGCCAGATCCACCGGCTGCGCCCCTTCGGCCTCCCGGATGTCCGGCTGCAGGGCGAGCAGGTCGTTCAGCCGGATGAGCGAAGCGCGCGACCGCTGGATGATGTTGATCACATTGCCGATCTGCTGCAGCGGCGTGATCATCATGCGGATGTACAGCGTCAGCGACACGAACCGCCCGAGCGAGATCTGGTGGCGGATCGTCAAATAGCCGCCGAACACGATGGCGATGACCAGCGACAAGGCGCCGAGAAAAGGAACCAGCGCCTGAAACAGCGAGGAGACCCGCACAAGCCGAAGCTGCCGGTCGCGGATCCGCTCCACCGTCCCGCCGAAGCGGCGGATCATGATCGGCTCGACGCCGAACGTCTTCGTCACCCGGATGCCGCCGAACTGCTCTTCCGCCGCCTCGGTCATCGTGCCGAGCGCCTCCTGCACTTCCAGCGAGCGCTTGCGGATGACGGGGCCGAGCTTGACGACGACCCACGGGATGGCCAATAGCGGCAGCACGCAGGCGCCGATCAAATAGAGCGGAATGCCTTCGACGACCATCATCGCGACCGCGGACAAGAGCAGCATCGTCGCGTTGGCGGTCTGGTTGACGCTGGCCGCGATCGATTCGCGCACCGCGGTGACGTCGTTCATCACGTAGCTGAGCAGCTTGCCGACCCCGTTTTTCGAATAGAACGTCTCGCTAAGCGCGGTAAAATGGGCGAACAGCCGCTTGCGGGTATAAAATTCGAAGCGCCTTCCCAGATACATAATGGTAAACTGCCCCAGCCCGCCGAGCGCCGCGTAGCCGACGGCGATCTCCGCGAGAAGCAGGCCGTAGCGGACGATGTTGCCGCCGGTCAGCGCCTGCTGGTGCAGCCGGTCGGTAAAATCCCCCAGCACGTTCGGATACCGCGCCTGCACGATGTTGGCCAGCGCGATCAGCGCCACGGCCGCCAAATAAAGAACCCATCTCGACTTCAAGTAATCCCGTAACAGTCGGCTTGACTTCAATTCATCACCTTCTGTCTTCGCTCCTTTTCTATTATAACCCCCTTTGTCAAACCCCGCGTTTCGACTTCCCGACATGCGGCGCCCAGGGCTATCCCGGTGCGAAGGCGCGCCCAACCGGCCTTTGGGCGCAGACCAGGTCGAAGAATAGCGAAGATTAGTATTTTTTAAGAATGATGGACAAATCCAGTCCAGTCAGATGATTTTTCTTCCCGCCCCTTCGATTTCCATTTTTTCTGAAATGAAATCGGGGGGCGACGTTCGGTAGGATGGTCCAGAGACCATCAACAACGCGCGCTCGCTACGAAGCAATGCCGGGCACTGCCGTGCGATGCGCGAAGAGTCCAGCGGTAATATGTCAAGTCCCTGATTCGTGAAAATTGGAAATTTTCTTGG
>ENA-UOWJ01000100-UOWJ01000100.1-bioreactor-metagenome-genome-assembly--contig:-NODE-100-length-72432-cov-38.009105_pt1 | contig 72432 bp, 72 predicted proteins | sample MGYA00238156_ERZ761611 | MGnify/ENA primary metagenome ERZ761611 (study PRJEB28900, sample SAMN06268034) | bioreactor metagenome | isolation source: Joint BioEnergy Institute, California, USA...
TCCTGAGCCAGGATCAAACTCTCCAAAAAAGGAAAACCTTATCAGAGAGCCAATTGGCTCATGTCTTGCTATTGGTTTCGTTTTGCACTCGATGTTCAGTTTTCAAGGAGCAAGTCATGTTGCTGCCGTTAAGCAGCGACTTAAATAATATATCATATATCCTCGCAGGTTCGCAACCCTTGCAAACACTTTTTTTGCGCAGTTCCGGAATTCATAGATGACGGAATTCCCGCCCCCGCCCCTGCGCCCATCGCGGCGCAACCCATTCGGCCGCCAAGACCCGCAGGGCCCGGCGGCCGATGGGCAGCCCTAAGCGCCGCTCACATTTCGTCCCGCATATGGGGGAACAGCAGGACATCGCGAATCGACGGCGAGTCGGTCAGCAGCATGATCAGCCGGTCGATGCCGATGCCGAGCCCGCCCGTCGGCGGCAAGCCGTATTCCAGCGCGCGGATGAAATCTTCGTCCAGCTCGTGAGCTTCGTCGTTGCCGGCGGCCTTCTCGAGGAGCTGCGCCTCGAACCGCTGGCGCTGGTCGATCGGGTCGTTCAGTTCGGAGAACGCGTTGGCGTGCTCCCGCGCGACGATGAACAGCTCGAAGCGATCGGTAAAGCGCGGGTCCTTCTCGTTCTTCTTCGCCAGCGGAGAGATTGCGACCGGATGGCCGGTGACGAACGTCGGCTGAATGAGCGTGTGCTCGACGAACGTTTCGAAGAAGGCGTTGACGATATGGCCGAACGACATGTGCGGCTCGACCGGCACTTTATGTTCCTTGGCAAGCCGGTGCGCTTCCTCGTCGGACATCTCGGCCGTAAAATCGATGCCGACCGCCTTCTGAATGAGTGAGGTCATCGATTCCCGGCGCCAAGGCGTCGACAGATCGACTTCCTGCCCTTGATACATGATTTTCGTCGTTCCGAGCACTTCCTGCGCCACATGAACGATCAAATTTTCGGTCAGGCGCATGATGTCTTCGTAATCGGCGTAAGCTTCGTACAGCTCCAGCATCGTAAACTCGGGGTTGTGCCGCGTCGAGATGCCTTCGTTCCGATAGACCCGGCCGATCTCGTATACTTTCTCCATGCCCCCGACGATGAGACGCTTCAGGTGCAGCTCGATGGCGATCCGCATGTACAGCTGCATGTCCAACGCATTATGATGCGTGATGAACGGACGGGCCGCCGCTCCCCCGGCGATCGCGTGCAGCGTCGGCGTCTCCACTTCCAAATAGCCGAGACCGTCCAAGTAGCGCCGGATCGACTGAATAATCCGCGAGCGGGTGATAAAAGTCTGCTTCACTTCCGGATTGACGATCAGGTCCACGTACCGCTGACGGTAGCGCGTCTCGATGTCCTTCAGTCCGTGGAACTTGTCCGGCAGCGGCAGCAGCGACTTGGTCATCACGGCAAGATCGCTCACCTTGATCGACGTCTCGCCCGTCTTCGTCTTGAACACGGTGCCCCGCACGCCGATCACGTCGCCGATGTCGAGCAGGCTGAACGCCTTGTATTGGACTTCCGGAACGGTATCCGCGCGCACGTAAATTTGAATTTTCCCGGTCAAATCCTGAATGTGGGCGAACGAAGCTTTGCCCATCACGCGCTTCTGCATGATTCGCCCGGCGACGGCAACCGGCACGTTCAGCTCTTCCAGCTCTTCGGCCGACTTGTCGTCGTATTCGGCCACAATCGGCCCGGCCTGATGCGTGCGCTCGAACTTGACGCCGAACGGATCGATGCCGAGAGCGCGCAGCTCGTCCAGCTTGCCCCGCCGAATTTGCAGCAATTCGCTGAGCGAAGCCGTTTCCGTCTGATTGACTTGTTCCATCGGTTTCAACTTCCCTTTCTCCTCATTTTCCGTTGCCGGACGCCATCACCGCAAAAAAGCTTCCCGAGGAAGCTTCCGAGGCACACCGGCTGCGCGGCCCGATCGGACGCAAGCCTGTCGGCGCCGTCTGTCCGCATCGTGAAAAGGGCGATCAGCCACGTCGCTCATGACGCTCTCGCTGACCGCCATTCTTTGTCCGCCTTTAAGGTTTACTTTTTGATGTCGACGATTTTGTATTGGATGATGCCCGCCGGCACGTTGACTTCAACGATGTCGCCCTTCTTCTTGCCGATAATGGCGCGGCCGACCGGACTCTCGTTGGAGATGCGGTTCTTCAGCGGGTCGGACTCCGCGGTTCCGACGATCGTGTACTCCACGATGTCGCCGAATTCCAGGTCTTCGACCACGACCGTCGAACCGATGCCGACCATATCCACGTCGATCTCGTCGTTATTGATAATCCGCGCGTTGCGGAGCATCTTCTCCAGCGTAATGATGCGTCCTTCAATGAAAGCCTGCTCGTTCTTCGCATCTTCGTATTCCGAGTTTTCGCTGATGTCGCCGTACCCGATCGCAATCTTGATCCGCTCGGCCACTTCGCGCCGCTTGACCGATTTCAGATTCTCCAACTCTTCTTCGAGTTTCTTCAACCCATCCGGGGTCAGAAGGACTTCCTTATCGCTCATCTCACCGATCTCCTGTCGAAGGTATGATTTCCATGCGGAGACATGAACGGGCCGCGTCCGTCGCTACGGACGGACCCCTTCAGAAATGCGGTTCCTGCCCAAGTGGCTTTGCCCGTCATTGACTGACCTGATGAAAAGCGAAAGCAACCGATTACATGGACCCCGGTCGCGAATATTGTTTACGATTATATTTCAACCCCGAGGAAATGTCAATTAGCGGAAAAGCCTCCAAACGCGGAAATTCCCACCCTCAGTGAACCAGTTCCCCGTCTTCCCTCATCGGCGCCGGAGCCTGGGCGGCCGCTTCGTTCAAAGAGGCGACGTACTCGTTCAGCCGCGCCTCGACGGCGGCGCGAGTCGTCATTTCCATGATCTCGTTCTTGACCCGGGCGGCGTCCGGCAACCCCTTCAAGTACCACGCCAGATGCTTGCGCATTTCGCGCACCGCTTGCGCCTCGCCCTTCAGACGGATCAGCCGGTCCAGATGCAGCATCGCGATGCGCACCTTCTCCGCGGGAGACGGCTCCGGGAGCATCTCTCCGGTCGTCAAATAATGGACGGTCCGATAGAGCATCCACGGATTGCCGAGTGCGCCGCGCCCGATCATGACGCCGTCCACGCCCGTATGTCTCAGCATTCTTTCGGCGTCTTCCGGAGTGAAGACATCTCCGTTGCCGATGACGGGAATGGAGACGGCCTGCTTAACGTCCCTTATAATATCCCAGTTCGCGCGGCCGGTATACAGCTGCTCGCGGGTACGGCCGTGCACGCTGACCGCCGCGCCGCCGGCTCGTTCGACAGCCTGGGCGTTCTCGACGGCATAGATGTGCTCGTCGTCCCAGCCGATGCGCATCTTCACCGTCACCGGCTTCCTGGCGGCATCCACGGCATACGACACCATCTCGTAAATTTTGTTCGGGTCGAGCAGCCAGCGGGCGCCGGCGTCGCATTTGGTCACCTTCGGCACGGGACATCCCATATTGATGTCGATGATGTCGGCGTTCGTGTTCCGATCGACGAACTTGACCGCTTCGACGAGCGACTCCTTGTCGCCGCCGAAAATCTGCAGGCTGAGCGGCTTCTCCCGCTCGTCCACGTACAGCATCTCCAGCGTCCGCTTGTTGCCGTGCAGGATCGCCTTGTCGCTGACCATCTCGGCGCAGACGAGGCCGCACCCGAATTCCTTGGCGATCAGCCGGAACGCCGGATTGCACACGCCGGCCATCGGCGCCAGCACGACGTTGTTGCTCATTTCGATATCGCCGATCTTAAGCATCATCCATCACTCCTTTCTCCGCGGTGACAAGTCCGTTCCGGCTCCGTTCCACAGGCGAACGCCCTCGCGCCGCCGGGCCTCCTCCGTCACCGCCTCCGGCCACGGGAACGGCTCCCCGTCCGCCGGCCAGACGTCGCGGAGCGGCACCAGCACGAACGCCCGCTCCCCCATTCTGGGGTGCGGGAGCTCCAGCTCGGCGGTGTTCGAACGGACGCCTTCGTACAACAGCAAGTCCAGGTCGATGACGCGCGGGCCCCAGCGAACGAGCCGAACGCGTCCCATCTCCCGCTCGATGCCGAGCATGGCGCGCAGCAGTTCCAGCGGAGACAGGCGGGTTCCGAGCGCAACGACCATATTCAGAAAAGCGGGCTGCTCCGTGTAACCGACCGGGTCAGTCTCGTAGACGGCCGAGAGCCGCCTCACCTCGACGCCTGCAATCTCGCCCAAGCGGCGGACCGCTTCGCGCAGCGACCCTTCCCGGTCGCCCAGGTTGGCGCCGAGCGCCGCGTATGCTTCCTTCAAGATCGCTTCAATCCTCTGCGGGAACGACGTTGCCGTCCGAATCCCGGGTTCTGCGAAGCTCGACCGTCACCCCGTCGAAGGAAACGTCGAACGGCGGATGCGGCTTGGTCACCGAGACGGTCGCTTCATTGATACTAGTATACGTACCGAGCACTGCCGTTGCAATGTTTTCGGCCAGCGCCTCGATCAGCTTGAACGGTTTTCCCTGGACGATACCCTTGACCAGTTCGTAAACTTCGGCATAGTGGACCGTGTCGCCGACCTCGTCGGAAAGCCCGGCCCGACGCAGATCGAGCCGCAAATCCAGATCGACGATGAATTGCTGGCCCAGCTTGTTCTCTTCCGGAAAAACACCATGGTATCCATAAAATACCATGCGTGCAAGACGCATCCGATCCATCTTCACCGTTCCTCCTTGGCCGAGCGGCGGTACGCGATCGCGTCCGTCATCGCCGCGACCCGCTTCATCTGCTTCACGTCGTGCACCCGCACGATCTGGCAGCCCTGCATGATGCCGAGCGCCGTCGTGGCCCCGGTTCCTTCCAGCACGTCGTCCGGCGGCAGGCCGAGCGTCGTGCGGATGACCCGCTTGCGCGAGGCGGCGAGCACGACCGGATACCCGAGCGCGGCCAATTCATCGAGGCGGCCGAGCAGCTCCAGATCTTTCTCGTAATCTTTCGCGAAGCCGATGCCGGGGTCGAGCCAGATGTTCTCGTCGGCCACCCCGGCCGCACGGGCCCGTTCGACGCTGCGCCGCAAATCTTCGAGCACATCGGGCACGAAATCGGTATATTCCGGGGCGTTCCGGTTGTGCATCAGAATGGCGGGACAGCCGTATTCCGCCGCCAGCCGGGCCATTCCGTCGTCTCTGCGAAAGCCCCAAATGTCGTTTAAGATGTGGGCGCCGGCCTCCAGCGCCAGCCGGGCGGTCTCAGGCTTATACGTATCGACGCTGATCGGCACCCGGACCGCCTCGCGGACAGCCCGAATGACCGGGACGATCCGCCGAACCTCCTCCTCCCAAGGTACCGGAACGTGCCCGGGCCTTGTCGATTCGCCGCCGATGTCGATCAGATCCGCGCCTTCCTCCGCCATGATTCGCGCCCGCTCCACCGCCTTGTCCGGGTCCAGGTACAGTCCTCCGTCCGAGAAGGAGTCCGGCGTCACGTTCAAGATGCCCATGATCAGCGTCCGCCGCCCCAGCTCAAGCGTCAGCCCGTCCGGGAACGTATAGTTCCGCTTGTAAAAAGTCGGCTTCACACCCGTTCACCCCTTAAGGCCAGTGTCCGATATCGTTCCATCAGCCGCCGAGTCCGTTCTCCCGTCTTCGGCCAGCTTCCGAGCCGCTCTCCGTCCTCGCTCTCGAGCGCCGTCACCGGCACGATCTCCTGGATCGAGTTCGTCACGAACAGTTCCTCGGCCGACGCCAGCGCTTCCCGCCCGTATAAGCCTTCCTCCAATCGGAGTCCGGCTTCGGCGGCCAGCTCCCGAACGAACGCCGCCGTCACGCCGGCGAGCGGTCCCGCCTCGGCCGACGGCGAATGCAGCGTCCCGTCCCGAATCCACAGGACGTTGCTGACGATTCCCTCGCACACGTGGCCCGCCGCGGTCAGGAACAGCCCTTCGACACCCGGTCCGGCGCCGGCGGCGGCCAGTTCGCGCCTTGCCAAGATGTTGTTCATATAATGGAAAGATTTGAAACGGCGCTCGCCCTCCGGCCCCGATCTTCGCAGGCGGAGCAGCCGCAGGATCTTGCCGGGACGCGTGCCCGGCTCGTCGAATGGCAGCGCCTTGACGCAGACGATCTCGCGAGGCGTCTCGTAGTCGCCCGCCGGCAAGCCGAGCGCCCCGTCACCCGCCGAGACGCTCCATCGCACGTACGCGTCGGCCAGGCCGTTCGCTTCCAGCAGCCGGGCGATTCCTTCCGCCATCCGCTCCGGGTCCGGCTCGTAGCGGAAGCCGAGCGCGCGGCAGCTGTCCGCAAGCCGGCTGGCGTGGCGGTCGAGCAGCCACGGCCTTCCTCCGTACGTGCGAAACGTCTCGAACAAGCCCATGCCATACAGAAAGCCGTGATCGAATACCGAGATCACGGCTTGTTCGCTGTCCGCCAGTTGTCCGTCCAACAGCACCTTCATGAGCGCACACCCGTCCGAAAATCCAGGAAGTTGCGCAACAACTGAAGGCCGCTGTCCGTCATGATCGATTCGGGATGGAACTGCACGCCTTCCACAACGTATTCCTTATGCCGCAGCCCCATGATCACCCCGTCGCTCGTCTCCGCGCTGACTTCCAGACAGTCCGGAAGCGTCTCCCGCTTGACGACGAGCGAGTGGTACCTCGTCGCCGTGAACGGGGACGGAAGGCCGGCGAAGATCGTCTTGCCGTCGTGGAGGATGTCCGACGTCTTGCCGTGCATCAGTTCGCCCGCCCGCACGACGTCCCCGCCGAACGCCTGCCCGATCGACTGATGGCCGAGGCAGACGCCGAGAATCGGAATTTCGCCCTTGAACCGCTCGATCAGGGCGAGGCTGACGCCCGCCTCGTTCGGCGTGCACGGGCCGGGCGAGATGAGCAGATGGTCGGGCTTCCGCGCCGCGATGCCGTCCAGGTCGATCTCGTCGTTGCGGTACACCTCAATCTGTTGCCCGAGCTCCCCCAAATATTGCACCAGGTTATACGTAAACGAATCGTAATTGTCAATGACCAGAATCATGACGTATCCTCCTTCCGCGCAACCGCGATCGTCGGCCGGAAGCCGCCGAACCGGCTGTCGCGCCTCGGCAGCCGTGATGATCGGCCGAATGCCGACGACCGGCAACGTGCCGCCGCTGCCAGCATCATCGGCCGGAAGCCGACGGACCGGCGGCCGGAACCGGCCTTCCGGCGCCGCCGTCCGACCGGCCGCTGCCGTGCCGCCGTTCTGCGTGCTGCACCGTCTTCCAGAGCGCCTTGGCTTTGTTCAAGCTCTCGTAATATTCCCGTTCCGGATCGGAATCGATGACGATGCCCGCCCCGGCCTGAATGTGGCAAACGCCGTCCTTGACCGTCATGGTTCGGATAATAATATTAAATTCCATATCGCCCGAGTAGTCAATCCACCCGAGCGAGCCGGTATACGGCCCCCGGCGGACCGGCTCCAGCTCCTCGATGATTTCCATCGTGCGGATCTTGGGCGCGCCCGTGATCGTGCCCCCGGGAAAAGCCGCCGCCAGCACGTCGAACGCATCCTTCCCCGGGGCGAGCATCCCCTCCACTTGCGAAACGAGGTGCATGACGTGCGAATACCGCTCGATCGTCAGCAGCTCCGGGACCCTCACCGTGCCGTAAACCGCCGCCCGCCCCAGGTCGTTGCGCTCCAGGTCGACCAGCATGACATGCTCGGCCCGCTCCTTCTCGCTGGCGATCAGCTCGGCGGCCATCGCCGCGTCTTCTTCAGGCGTGCGGCCGCGGCGGCGCGTGCCAGCGATCGGGCGCGTGCTCATCCGATCGCCGTCCAGCTTGACGAGCAGCTCCGGCGAAGCCGAGACGAGCTGAAAATCGGGAAGCCGCAGTAAGCCCATGTACGGGGAAGGATTCACGCGCCTCAGCCACTCGTACAGCTCCTCGGGCCGCGAGCGGACGGGGCGGCTTTGGCGGAGCGACAGATTCACCTGGAATACGTCGCCCTGCGCGATGTAGTCCTGGATGCGCCGGACCGCCCGCTTGTACTCTTCCTTGGACGTCGCCGTGCGAATGCCCTCGTAAGCTTCCACGTCCATATGCAGCAAGTCCCGGCGCAGCGCATCTTCCATCTCGCCGGCGAGCCGCCGGCTGTCCGGGTCGGCCGCAACCGAAGCGATCTCGTCCCACAGCCGCTTCATCCCGTCCGCCCGGGCCGCCGCGGCGTCGTAAGCGCCGCCCGGGAGGCCGTCCGGCGGAACCGGGACATGAAGACAGCAGTACAGCAGAAGCTGCTCGTGGTCGATCGCCCACAGCTCGTCCGTCAGCAGGAACGCATAATCGGGCAACCCGAGATCGTCGGCGGCAAGCGTCGGCAGCCGCTCCAGCGAACGCGCCGTGTCGTAGCTCCAGAACCCGACGCAGCCGCCCGCCAGCGGAGGCCCGCCTGCCACGGAAGGCGCCCGATGGCGCCCGAGCCAGCTTTTGACCGCTTGCAGCGGCGGCGCTTCGACGATCTCGGCCAAAATTCCGTCCCGGTCCCGAACTTCCGCCCGGCGGCCTTTCCCGCGGATGATCGAAGACGGACGCAAGCCGAGAAACGTATAGCGCCCTCCCTTGCCGCTCTCCAGCACGAACGCATGGCAATCCGCGTTCTCCCATGCCTTGCGCCAGAGCAGGATGCGATCCTCGCCCGGCGCAAGCCCGTATTTCCGCACGAAGGGCAGCTTCGTATAAAGCTTCCCTTCCCGGGCCCACCGCTCCCACTGCTCCCGCGGCGTCAACGTTTCTTCCACGTTCATCTCCGAACGGCTCCGTTTCAGGCATTTTTCTTATTATAGCGAATAATGGCCCGCGCACCAATCCGAAACGGCGCTTTCGCCCGCGCATTCTGCATACCGATTCGCCAATTTGCCATAATAACCAAGAAACCAACCATGGAAAATGGAGGAAACCGCAATGGCATTGCCCACTTACCCCGAATCGTACTGGCTGGCGACCGCCCGGATGCCGTCTTACGCGAAGCTGGAGCAGGACGCGGAGGCGGACGTCGCCGTGATCGGCGGCGGGATCGCCGGACTCACGACCGCCTATATGCTGGCGATGGAAGGCCAATCGGTCGTCTTGGCGACAGCCGGCAAACTGCTGAACGGAACGACCGGCTATACGACGGCCAAGCTCACCGCTCAGCACGATTTGATCTACGACGAGTACATCGCCCATTTCGGAGAGGAAAAAGCGCGGCGCTACTACGAAGCGAACATGGAAGGACTCGCGTTCGTCCGGCGTGTGGCGGAGGAGGCGAAGCTCGACTGCGATCTGGTCGAGGAAGACGCTTACGTATACACCGATTCCGAGTCCGAATTCGCTTCCATTCGGAAGGAATACGAGGCGTACAATCGGCTGGGCATCCCCGGAGCGCTCGAAGAGAAGATCGGCATCCCGGTCCCCGCCAAGCTGGCCGTCGTCATGCGCGGCCAGGCCCGCTTCCATCCGGTGCCGTATTTGAAGCATTTGGCGGAGCAAATCGTGCAGCGGGGCGGGCGGATCTACGAAGACACGACGATAGGCAAAGTCGAGGAAGACGAGGGAGCGGTGACGGTGACGACGGAGAGCGGGTTCCGAATCCGCTGCCGCGACGCGGTGTCGTGCTCCCACTTCCCCATCCCCGACAGCGGCTTCTACTTCGCCCGGCTCCATGCCGAAAGCTCATACGCCATTGCGGTCCGAGCTCCGGGCGAGTTGCCGAAAGGGATGTACATCAGCGCGGAAAAACCGACCCGCTCGGTGCGGGCGATCACGTTCGGCGGCGAGAAGCTGCTGCTCATCGGCGGGGAATCGCACAAGGTCGGCCAGAACGAGCCGGGCATCCGCCATTACGAAGCGCTGGAGCAGTTCGCGAAGAAGCAGTTCGGGGCGACCGACATCGTCTACCGCTGGTCGGCGCAAGATTTCGTGACGACCGACAAGATGCCCTATATCGGGCGCGTCTCCGGCGGCAAGCGGCATCTTTACGCTGCGACCGGCTTCCGCAAGTGGGGCATGACGACGTCCGTCGTGGCGGCGCAACTGTTGACGGACGCCATCGTCGGCCGCGACAACCGTTATGCCGACTTGTACGATCCGTCGCGCTTCCACGCCGACCCGGACCTTGCGGCGCTCGTGAAGGAGAACGTGAACGTCGCCGGACAGCTGATCGGCGGGAAGCTGGAATGGCTTCGCCGGAAGCCGGAAGACCTGGGGCCGGACGAAGGCGGGCTGGTGCGGGTGAACGGCCGCAAGGCCGGCGCCTACCGGTCGCCGGAAGGCGAGCTGTTCCTCGTCGACACGACCTGCCGCCACATGGGGTGCGAGGTGGAATGGAGCGACGGCGACCGGACGTGGGACTGCCCTTGCCACGGTTCGCGGTACACGTACCGCGGCGAAGTGATCGAAGGACCGGCCAAGAAGAACCTCGAGCGCTTGAGCTGAATGGAACAAACCCGATCCGAGCGGATCGGGTTTGTCGGTCAGGGAAGGCTTGGAGGGCAATCAGTTCTCGAAATTGAACAGCGGCGTGCTCAAATAGCGTTCGCCGTTCGAAGGAACGACCGCGACGACGCGCTTGCCGGCGCCCAGTTCCTTGGCGACCTTCAGAGCGGCAAAGATGGCCGCGCCGGAGGAGATGCCGACGAGCAGGCCTTCCTTCTTGGCGACCGTGCGCGCGGTTTCGAACGCTTCTTCGTTCTCGACCGTCAGCACTTGATCGTAAATTTCCCGGTTCAGAATTTCCGGAATGAAGTTGGCGCCGATCCCCTGGATCTTGTGCGGCCCCGGCTTGCCGCCCGACAGAATCGGGGAAGCGGCCGGCTCCACGGCGTAGATCTTGATGTTCGGGAAGTTCTTCTTCAGCACTTCGCCGGCGCCGGAGATCGTGCCCCCCGTGCCGATGCCGGCCACGAACGCATCCAGCTTGCCGTCGAGCGAGTTGATCGCTTCCACGATTTCCGGTCCGGTCGTCTCGCGGTGGATCTTCACGTTGGCCGGGTTCTTGAATTGTTGCGGCAGGAAGTAGCTCGGATTCTCGGCGGCGAGCTCTTCGGCCTTCTTCACGGCGCCGTTCATGCCTTCGGAACCGGGTGTCAGAACGAGCTCCGCTCCGTAGGCGCGCAGCAGGTTGCGGCGCTCCAGGCTCATCGTTTCCGGCATGACGAGGATGGCGCGGTAACCCTTGGCAGCGGCGACCATCGCCAGGCCGATGCCGGTGTTGCCGCTCGTCGGCTCGACGATCGTGTCGCCGGGCTTGAGCTTGCCTTGCTTCTCGGCCTCTTCGATCATGCTGATCGCAATCCGGTCCTTGACGCTGGAGCCGGGATTCTGGTACTCCAGCTTGACGTAAATTTCCGCGCTGCCTTCCGGCACGACGCGGTTCAAGCGGACAAGCGGCGTATCCCCGATCAGTTCGGTGACGTTCTGAACGATTTTTGCCATGGCCAAATCCCTCCTGAAATAAGGAGCGCCACCGACGCTCCTGCGCATTAATCCGACTAAATCAGTCGGCATTCATCTTCCTCATCTTATCAATGTTAAAAGCGGATGTCAATAGCACGATAAGGACTCGACCGCCAAAAGTCCTATCGCACCCGCCTTCTCACGGCTGAAGCGCGGCATCGAAGATTTGCGCCTTGTATTTATCCAGCAGAGACTGCTCGAGTTCGGCCATCGGCGCCGCCTTGGAGAACGCGACCTGCCGGCGGGCTTCCTCGCGCGCGGCCTGGGCGTCCAGGCCCGGCTTCTCGATTCTTCCGTTCAATTGAACGAGCTCGTATCCGCTCTTCGTTCGGATCGGTCCGGCCGCCTGCCCCACGTCCAGCCCGCCGGCAGCGTTCAGAAGCGCCGGGTCGGTGAACGGATCGTCCGCGTCGATCCAGCCGAGATCGCCGCCGCTGTCCGCGGTGTACTCGTCGGTTGAATACGTCAGCGCCAGCTTCGCGAAGTCTTCCCCGCTTTCCAACCGGGCCAGAACGTCCTTGGCTTGCCGCTCGTCCGGCAGCACGATATGAGATAGCTTGAATTGCGTCTGCGGTCCGAAATCGGCTTGATGCCCGCTCAAGTAGGCGTCGATCTCTTGGTCCGACACCTGCACGTTCTGAGTCGCCAGCCGCTCCAGTTGCAGGCGATACTTGGCGTCCCGGCGCAGCTCGTCCCGATTCATCCCGAGTTGTTCCTGCATCGCTTCGTAATAAGCGGCTTCCCCGCCGTAATTCTCGCTCATCCGGCGCAGCTCCCGGTCGACCTCTCCGTCCGTTACCGCGATTCCCTTCGCGTCCGCTTCCTTCGCCACCGCGATTCGCAGCATCATCTCCCGCAGCGTTTGCGCGCCGTCGCTCGTCATAAGTTCGTCCACCAGTTGCTTGCGCGTGATGGCGACGCCCGCGACGGTGGCCACCACTTCCCCGCCGGCGTCTTCCGCCGTTCCCGCGATGCCCGGCGCGCCGTGCGGCGGGCCGGCGGAACCGGGGGGAGAGGCTTCTTCCTCTGTGGCCTGATGGGCCTGGCAGCCTGTCTCTCCGAGCAACATGCACAAGATGGCCAGCAGAACGATCGGCCCGCAGCGCCGCCTCGTCCGCCTCATGTCATTTCCCCCCCCTTACGTCTCGCGAGTTACGCGGTCCAACAGATCGCTCAGCTGTTCCGCGTCGAACCGATAGCTTTCGTTGCAGAAGTGGCAATGCACTTCCGCCTGCCCGTCTTCCTCGAGCATCTTCCCCAGTTCCTCCGCGCCGAGGCTGACGAGCGTCCGCTCCACCCGCTCGCGACTGCAGCGGCAAGCGAACCGGGGTTCCAACCGCTCATGAATCTTAAGCTCGTCGCCGACGAGGAAGCCCAATAGACTTTCCGGCGTCTCCCCCTGCTCCAGCAGCGCCGTAATGGGAGGCATGGCGGCGACGGCTTGCTCCAGCCGCGTCAGCTGATCCTCCCCGAGACCCGGCATGACCTGCACGATGAAGCCGCCGGCGTGCAGCACCGACCCGTCCGTGTCGACGAGGACGCCGAGCCCCACCGACGAGGGCGTCTGCTCGGAGAAGGCGAAGTAATACGTGAAGTCTTCCGCCAGTTCGCCGGAAATCAGCGGCACGCTGCCCCGGTACGGCTCCTTGAGGCCCAGATCCTTCGTGACGTACAAGTAGCCGGTGCGTCCGACCGCCCCGGCGACGTCCAGCTTCCCTTGCGCGTTGTTCGGCAGATGAACGTGCGGCTCGTCGACATATCCGCGCACTTCCAGCGCCGCATCGGCGTCGACGACGATCTGGCCGAGCGGTCCGTCGCCCTTGATCTGGATCGTCAGCCTCTCGTCGCCCTTGAGCATGGCGCCCATCATCGCCGCCGCCGTCGCCGCCCGCCCGAGGGCGGCCGTCGCCGTCGGGAACGTGCCGTGCCGCCGCTGCAGCTCTCCCGCCAGCCGCGTCGTGCGCGCCGCAAACACGCGAACGCCCCCGTTCCAGGCCGTTCCCCGCACCAATTGATCGCTCATGTCCGACTTCACTCCTTTTTTTCTGCGGTTCCGGCCTTTTCACAGTGAAAAAGTCCGGCGAACGGCAGGCGCCGCCGAAGGGCTGCCGCCTTGTCGGCTGGCGGCCCTTCCCGGCTCCCGCTGGCTTCACCGGCCTTCCTCAGACATTCCGTTCGTAAAGAATGCGCAAGCCTTCCAGCGTCAGCATCGGATCGACATGGTCGATCGTCTCCGCTTCTTCGGCGATCAGCTCGGCAAGGCCGCCGGTCGCCACCACCTTCGGCCGCACCTGATGCTCCCGGCGAATGCGGTTGACGATGCCGTCCACCTGCCCCGCATAGCCGAAAATCAGTCCCGACTGCATCGCCGCCACCGTGTTGCGTCCGATCACATGGCGCGGCTTGCTCAGCTCGATGCGCGGAAGCTTGGAAGCCCGCTGGTACAGCGCCTCGGCGGAGATGCCGATACCCGGCATGATGACGCCGCCCAGGTACGCTCCTGACGGGTCCACATAATCGAACGTCGTCGCCGTGCCGAAGTCGACGACGATGAGCGGGGCCCCATAGCGCTCCAGCCCGGCCACCGCGTTGACGATCCGGTCGGCCCCGATCTCCTTCGGGTTCTCGTACCGCAAGTTCAGCCCCGTCTTGATGCCCGGCCCGACCATCATCGGCTCGTGACCGGCGTACTGCCGCAGCATCCGGTCCAGCGTCGGAACGAGCGGCGGCACCACGCAGGCGAGAATGACGCCTTCGATGTCGCTCTTCGCGACGCCGGCCAGTTGGAACAGGTTGGTCAGCAAGATGCCGTATTCATCCGCGGTGGCGGAACGGTTCGTGCTGAGCCGCCAATGCCAGCGCAGCTCCCGGCCGACGTACAGTCCGATCACAATGTTCGTGTTCCCCACATCGACAGCGAGAATCACGCCGGCTCCCCCTTCTTCTTCTCGTTCAGGTCCAGGCTAATATCGAGCGCTTCGAACGAATGGGTCAGGCTGCCGACCGAGATGACGTCGACGCCGGTGGCGGCCACCTCGGCGATCCGCTCCCGCCGCATGCCGCCCGACGCTTCCAGCACCGCATGCGGCGCGATGCGGCGCACCAGGGCGACCGCTTCCTTCATCGCTTCGGGCGCCATGTTGTCGAGCATGACGATGTCCGCGCCCGCCCTTGCTCCTTCTTCCGCCTGCGCCGGCGATTCGACCTCGATCTCGATCTTCATCGTGTGGGGGACGCGCCGCTTGGCCGCTGCGATCGCCGCGGCCACGCCGCCGGCCGCCTTGATGTGGTTGTCCTTGATCAGCACCGCGTCGAACAGGCCGAACCGGTGGTTCGCTCCGCCGCCGACGCGCACGGCGTACTTCTCCAGCGTGCGGTGCCCCGGCGTCGTCTTGCGCGTATCGGCGATGCGCACCGGGAACCCGGCGGCCGCTTCGACGAACGAGCGGGTGACGGTGGCAATGCCCGACAGCCGCTGCAGCAGGTTGAGCGCGAGCCGCTCGCCGGTCAGAATGCTGTGCGTCGAGCCTTCCACCACCGCCAGCACGCGCCCGCGCTCGATCCGTTCGCCGTCGGACGCCTGCGAATCCACGTGCAGCGAAGGGTCGACGATGCCGAAGACGAGGCGCATGAGCGGCATGCCGGCCAACATTCCGGACGCCTTCGCATGGATGATCGCCCGCGACTGGTGGTCCTGCGGAACGGTCGCCATCGTCGTGACGTCGCCGCTGCCGACATCTTCCGCCAGCCAGGCCCGGATTTGCGCCCGCACCGCGTCCAGCGCCGGCCCGGCGACGTTCCAGTCGCTTTCGCGTTCAAACATTGACGAGCGCCTCCTCGCTGATCGCTTTTTCCCGTTGCATGATCGTATGCTTCTGCCAATCCCGGTCGTTCCGTTCCGGGAAATCCTCCCGATAATGAGCCCCCCGGCTCTCCTCGCGGTTCAGGGCCGCCTCTGTCATGAGCAGCGCGCAGGTGAGCAGGTTGGCGAACTCCAGCTCTTCCCGCTTCGTGAGCGCCGATTGGAACAGCGGAAGCTGACGCTTGAGTTCCTCAAGACCTTTGAGCAGCCCTTGCCGATTCCGGCGCAAGCCGACGTAGCGGACCATCGTCTTCTGCAGCTTCAGCCGCCGTTCGACGACCGCGCCCATCGGAGCGGCCTGCCGGGCGCCCTTGCAGTCCGTCTTCAACGTCCCGGTCAGCGGCGGCAGCTCGCGAATCCGTTCCACGATCCGGCGTCCGAACACGATCGCCTCCGACAGCGAATTGCTGGCCAGCCGGTTCGCCCCATGCACGCCGGTCGAAGAAACCTCGCCGCAGGCGAACAGCCGCCCGATGCTTGTCTCCCCGCGCAAATCGGTGCGGACGCCGCCCATCATATAGTGAGCCGCCGGGGCGACGGGAATCCAGTCGGTCGTCATATCGAGCCCGTAGTTCAGACAAAATTCGTAAATCGTCGGAAAACGGTGCTTGATCCGCTCCGGCGTCTCATGCGTAATATCGATGTACACGTACGTCGACTTCGTCTCTTCCATCTCGCTGAGAATCGCCCGGGCGACAATGTCGCGCGGCGCCAGCTCCAGCAGAGGATGGTATTTGTCCATGAAGCGCTCGCCGCGGATGTTGCGCAGCACCGCCCCCTCCCCGCGAACCGCTTCCGAGATCAGAAATCTCGGCGCGCCCGGATAACAGAGCGAAGTCGGATGGAACTGGTTGAACTCCATGTCGCGCAGCACCGCGCCGGCGCGGTAAGCCATGGCGATGCCGTCGCCGGTCGCGACTTCGGGGTTCGTCGTGTAGCGGTACAGCTGCCCCGTCCCTCCGGTGCACAGAATGACCGCCTTGCCCCGCACGACGATGCGGCTTCCGTCGGGCCGCTGCACGAGCACGCCGCAGCAGACGCCGTCCTCCGTCAGCAAGTCGATGGCGAAATGTTTGTCCCACAGCTCGATCCGGTCGTTGCCCTGCACCTTCTGGGCCAAGGCGCGGACGATTTCGAATCCGGTTGCATCCCCGTTCGCATGCAGAATACGGCGCTGACTGTGAGCGCCTTCCTTCGTCAGCGCGAAATGTCCGTCCTCTTCGTCGAACATCGTTCCGTATCCGATCAGAGCCCGTACCCCTTCGGGGCCTTCGTGGACGAGCACGTCCACCGCCGCCGGGTCGCACAGGCCGGCACCCGCCAGCAGCGTGTCCTGGCGGTGGAACTCCGGCGAGTCCTCATCGGAAATGACCGCGGCGATGCCGCCCTGGGCGTAGCGGGTGTTGCTCTCGAACAGCGACTTCTTCGTAATCATCAGCACGCGGTCCGTTTCGCTCGCGTTGAGCGCCGTGAACAGGCCGGCGATGCCGCCGCCGACGACGACGACGTCGGTCGTCTCGACGGGCAGATCGTCCAGCTCGAAATCAACCAAAAAACGTGGGATCATGAATGAGGACTCCTATCGGCGTCGGAAAGCCCGGCCGGTTTACTTGACGAGCAGCATGCGTTCGAGCGAGAGGCGGGCTTTGGCGGCAACGTCTTCCGGAACGTAAATTTCCGGCTTCATCGTCTCCAGCGCGCGCACGACCTTCTTCAGATTGTTCACCTTCATGTTCGGGCAGACGAGAAATTTCGAAGCGAAATGGAACGTCTTGTCCGGGCTGTCCAGCCGCAGCTGGTAGCCGGTTCCGTCCTCGGTGCCGACGATGAATTCCTTATGGCTCGATTCGCGGCAATATTTCAGAATGCCGGTCGTGCTGCCGACGAAATCCGCCATGGCGACAACTTCCGGACGGCATTCCGGATGAACGACGAATTGCGCGTTCGGATACTTCTCCCGCATCTCGACGACGTCCTTCACCGTCAGCATGTCGTGCGTGTTGCAATAGCCCTCCCAGATGATCATCTTCTTGTCCGTGAACCGGGAGACGTAATGGCCCAAATTTTTGTCCGGGCACCAGATGATCTCGTCGGCGTCGACCGAATTGACCACCTTGACCGCGTTGGCCGACGTGCAGCAAATATCCGTTTCAGCCTTCACGTCCGCAGAGGAGTTGATGTAGGTGACGACCTTCGCGTTCGGATGCTTCGCCTTGAGCTCGCGCAGTCCGACCGGATTGACCATGTCCGCCATCGGACAGCCGGCGCGTTCGTCGGGAACGAGCACCGTCTTGTTCGGAGCGAGAATCTTGGCGCTCTCTCCCATGAAGTGCACGCCGCAAAAGACGATTACGTCCGCGTCCGTTTGGGCGGCCTTCTGCGCGAGCAGGAAAGAGTCGCCGCGGAAATCGGCCACTTCCTGAATTTCGTCGCGTTGGTAGTAGTGGGCGAGAATGATGGCGTTCCGCTCTTTCTTCAGCTCCAGAAGCCGTTCGCGAAGTTCCCGATTCTGCTCCGCTTTGCGCTCCAAAGCCAATGCTTCCATGATGAGTTCTCCTCCCTGCGGCTCCAGAGAAGCCGGGGTCTGATAGTGAATGCGAACCGCCGCCTGATGCGCCCCAAGATTGTGAATCTAGGCACAAAGTGTCGGACGCCCGCACCTCTATTGTGCGCGGAGCGGCGCTGTTTAACAACTAATTTACACTTGCGCCGTACCTCTGTCAATTGATGTTCGGCAAAAAGGCGAAAGCTTTTGCAGCCGGTTTCCGCCAACAACGGCCACGGCCGAATAGAAGGCGGGAAGCCCCGTTCTCCGCCGATTCGCCGACCGATCCGCCGCCGCGCTCGGCCCCATGCGCCGGCACCCGGTCTTGCGAGCCCAAGCTCGCGTCCGGCCGCTTCGATTCGGCCGGTTCTTGACGCGCCTCCCCGCACGAAAAAAAAGGAAAAACCTCCGCATCCCCAGTCGGGAAGCGGAGGCTGAAGCGGCGGTCGTTCGGCCGCAGCGGGTAAGGCACTTCCATTATTTCGGGTCGTCGGGATTGTCGCCGTCCACCCGTTGGTCCGGAGGCGGCGGCGTCGGGTCGTCTTCCCGCGTCTGGATGCGCACCCGGACGTTGCCCATCGTGTCGATGTTCGGCTCGAGCGTCGTCGGCTCCGATTCCGAAGCTGCGCCGTTCGTGCCGCCGTTGCCGGATGAACTCCCGTCGGCCTGCTCGATCAAGCTCTTGATCTGCTCGAGCTCCAGCGTCTCCTGCTCGAGCAGCGTGCTGGCGAGCAGGTGAACGGCCGCGCTCTTCTCGGTGAGCAGCTTCTTCGCCCGCGCATAGCAATCCTGAATGATCGACTGCATCTCCTGGTCGATCTCGTAGGCGATCTTGTCGGAATAGTTCTGCTCGTGGCCGAGATCGCGCCCGAGGAACACTTGCCCTTGCGAACTGCCGAACTGCATCGGCCCGAGCTTCTCGCTCATGCCGTATTCCATGATCATGCTGCGGACGATGCTCGTCGCCTGCTTGAAGTCGCTGTAGGCGCCGGTGCCGATCTCGCCGATGAACAGCTCTTCGGCGACGCGTCCGGCCAGCAGGCCGGTCACCTTGTCGAGCAGCTCCTGCTTCGTCACGAGCATGCGGTCTTCCTTCGGCAGCATGATGACGTAGCCGCCGGCGCGACCGCGCGGGATGATCGTGACCTTGTGCACCATGTCGGCGTGCTCGAGGAAGTAGCCGACGACCGTATGCCCGGACTCGTGGTACGCCACGATCCGCTTCTCGCGGTCGCTGATGACGCGGCTCTTCTTCTCGGTGCCGACGATGACGCGGTCGATCGCTTCGTCGACCTCGACCATCGCGATGTCCTTCTTGTTGCGGCGGGCGGCGAGCAGCGCCGCTTCGTTGAGCAGGTTCTCCAGATCGGCGCCGGTGAAGCCGGTCGTCCGCTTCGCGATCGTATCCAGCTTGACGTCCTTGTTCAGCGGCTTGTTGCGCGCGTGAACCTTGAGCACCGCTTCGCGTCCCTTGACGTCCGGACGGTCGACCGTAATCTGCCGGTCGAACCGGCCCGGGCGCAGCAGCGCCGGGTCGAGAATGTCCGGACGGTTGGTCGCCGCGATGATGATGATGCCTTCATTGGCGCCGAAGCCGTCCATTTCGACGAGCAATTGGTTGAGCGTCTGCTCGCGTTCGTCGTGGCCGCCGCCGAGACCGGCGCCGCGCTGGCGGCCGACGGCGTCGATTTCGTCGATGAAGATGATGCAGGGCGCGTTCTTCTTCGCGTTCTCGAACAGGTCGCGAACGCGGGAAGCGCCGACGCCGACGAACATTTCGACGAAGTCGGAACCGGAGATGCTGAAGAACGGAACGCCGGCCTCGCCCGCGACCGCCCGCGCGAGCAGCGTCTTGCCGGTACCCGGAGGGCCGACGAGCAGCACGCCCTTCGGGATGCGCGCGCCGAGCGAAGCGAACTTGCGCGGATCCTTCAGGAACTCGACGACTTCGACCAGTTCCTGCTTCTCTTCGTCCGCTCCGGCCACGTCCTCGAAGGTGACCCTCTTCTTCTCTTCATTATAAAGACGAGCGCGGCTCTTCCCGAAATTCATCACCTTGCCGCCGCCGCCCTGCGCCTGATTGATCAGGAAGAAGAACAGGATGAACATGATCACGAACGGGATGATCGATGTCAGGAATGTCAGCCAGAAGCTCTCGCCCTTCATCTTGTGGAAGGTGATTTGAACCCCGTTGTTCATGGCCGTATTCGTCAAATCCTGAACCGCATAGTCGGCAAGAGGGAATCGTCCGCCGAACGCATCGCTCTTCTGAGTCGCTGGTTTGGCATCCTCTTTATAGTGACCGGTGACGAGGTAGGAGCCGTTGTCGATCTGCAGGCTGAGGTCCTTGACCTTATCCTGCTGAATAATCGCAACCAGTTGGTTGTAGTTTAGTTCTTCCGTCGTTTCGCTCTGCTTGATGAAGAATTGAACGATGCCGACGGTCACCAAAAAGATAAGCAAATAAAAGCCTGTGTTGCGGATGATCCGATTCATCCCTGACCTCCTCCCGACACGCTTACATCATTTTACCATAGCCTGTCTTGGCATCACAATAGAATGGGCCGGTCGCGCGGATGCGCGGATTTCATCGCTTTCAGCGGGAATAAACTTCCGGCTTCAGCACGCCGACAAACGGCAGATTGCGGTACTTCTCCGCGTAATCGAGCCCGTATCCGACCACGAAGGCGTCGGGGATGACGAAACCGGTGTAGTCCGCGTTCAAATCGACGGTGCGGCGGCCCGGCTTGTCGAACAGGGCGACGACGCGTACGGACAGCGCGTTGCGGCGTTCGAGCACGTCGATGAGGTAGCTGAGCGTCAAGCCGCTGTCGATGATGTCCTCGACGATGAGGACGTCGCGCCCCTCCACCGACGTATCCAGATCTTTGACGATGCGCACTTCTCCGGACGACCTCGTCGAGTTGCCGTAGCTGGAGACGGCCATGAAGTCGAGAGCGATCGGCACGGTGATATTCTTCGCCAAATCCGCCATAAAAATAAAGGCGCCCTTCAGCACGCAGATGACGAGCGGGTTGCGCCCCTCGTAATCGCGGCTGACGGCGGCACCCAATTCACGGACCTTCGCTTGGATCTGCTCCGACGTGTAAAGCACTTCCTGAATGTCATTGTGCAACGAGAGGACCTCCCAGTCCGAATAATACACGGTATGATGACGTTACTCCGAACATGCAGCCCATCGCTCGCGGACGGCCCGAAAATCTCCGCTGAGAACGACCCGAACCGTCGTTCGGGTGTCCGCGTCCGGCAGCGCATGGCGCGAACGTCTTAACCCGGGAAGCCACAGAATCGTTCCTTCCGCGTCGGCAAGCAGCGGCCATTCGTCGCGGGCGGATCTCGGAATCTTGGCGTCGACGAACATATCTTGCACTTTTTTGGAGCCGTTTAGTCCGAGCGGCTCGAACCGGTCTCCGGGCCGGCGGCTTCGGACGACAAGCGGCAAGACGAGAGCGGATTCGTCGAACGCGGTCTCCCAGCGGGAATATGCGGCCCCGCCCGGCCCTTCCCGGCGGCGGAAATGGAAGACGGCCCGGGAGCCGGGGGCGGCCACGTCGCAGTCGAACGCGGGCACCTTCTGCTCGAACGCTCCCGGGACCGGTCTGGGCGGCCCGATATACACGTCGTCATAGTTGCGAACGAGCGCCCAGCCCCCGCCCAGGTCGATTCGGGCGACGGCCGGCCGCTCGGCGGCGATCGCCGCGGCTGCTTCCTCGATCCTTGCGTACTCCGGAGATCCGCATGACGGCTTAACGTACTTCAATATTAGTTTAATCAATCTGCGTTGTAAAGCAACGTGAAGGCTGCGGAACCGCCTTCGGTCCAGCGACCAGCCCTCCCCCTCGCGAACGGCCGTTTCGGCAAGCGCCTGGCCGGCCGCAGCTTCCATATAATCGTTCTCCACCGCCGCCACGTCCGCCAGCCGCAGCAGCGAAGCTTTCAATTGCGGATTGTACCGTTCGAGCATGGGCAGCGCCTCCAGCCGGATCTCGTTCCGGAAGTAATGCCGGTCGGCGTTGCTGCTGTCCAGGGCGAACGGAATCGAGTGCCGCTCCGCATAATGAAGAAGCTCTTGCTTGGATATACGCAGCAGGGGGCGCACGAGTTCCACTTCCTTTTCGGCGCGGCGGGCCGGAATTCCTGCCAGTCCGGCAATTCCGGTTCCGCGAAGCAGACGCATCAGCACCGTCTCGGCCTGATCGTCGGCGTGGTGCGCCAGCGCGATCGCGGCGGCTCCGTGGCGCAGGGCGACCTCCCGCAAAAAGGCGTACCGCTTCTCCCGCGCCGCCTCCTGAGGATTGAGGCCGCTGGCCGCGATGTACGCCGGAACGTCGATCGCCGCCGTCTCGCATGGAACGCCCCAGCTTTCGGCCGTTCGCCGGACCAGTTCCTCCTCCGCGTCCGATTCGGCGCCCCGAAACCGGTGGTTGACGTGGGCGGCCACGACCTGAAAGCCGTCCGAGCGGGCCATATCCAGCAGCAGATGGAGCAGCGTCATCGAGTCCGGCCCCCCGGAGACGGCGGCGACGACGGCGGCGCCCGATGCGCGCCAGGCCTCGCCGCGCGTGCTTTCCTCGATTCGCCGAAGCAGCTCGTCCACGCGGTTCTCCCCTTTTCTATTGAAGTAGCCAGTAGGCGGCCGCAGATGCGAACAATAAAATGGAAAAGACGAACAAGCCCGTCATCCAGCCCGGAACTGTGGCGGCCGGTTCGCCGTCCGAGCGGTGCAGGCAAGCCCGCCAAGCGTCGCACGCTTCCCGGGAGTCCGCGAACCGCCCCGTGAACGCCCGCTCGAACCACGGCTCCATCGGCCTCAGCACCGTGTGCGTGCGAACGAGCGCCATCAGATCCCCCCAGCTCCGCGTTTGCGGCAGCGAGCTCCGGGTGAGGCTCATCAGCCGCTTGCCGTCGAGGGCGTGAATCCACAGCACGGCGGCCGCGAACCAGTCGTAAGCCGGTTCGGCCGTCCGGCCGCCCGCCGCCCAATAGCCGCGGTCGTAAATTTCCGTAAATTGGCGGACGCTCCGGCCGATCGCCGTCAGGCCGCCGTAATCGACCAGCGCCACCCGTCCGTAGTCGCTCACCAGGACGTTGTCGTTTTTCAAATCGCCGAACACCAGCCCCGCCTCGTGAAGCTCCGCCAGCCGCAGCAGCAGCCGGTAGCCGATGACGCCGAACCATTGCGCCCCGTGGCGCTTCAGATAGGAGCGGACGGACGAGCCCGGCACGTACTGCATCACGTAAAAAGGCACCAGGCGATCCCGCAGCTCGGCGTCGTCCACGTCCAGCAAAAAAGGCGGACGCCCGCGCTCCCGCCTGCCGAGCGATTTCAGCGCATTGGCCTCCGCCGCGAGCTCCTCCGACTCGTTGCCGATCTTCACCGCGCAGGCCGTCCGGCCGCTCGAAGCCAAATATACCTGGCCGTTCGAGCCGGTGCCGAGCAAGCGCTCCAACCGGTAGCTTCTGCCGTTCCACTTCCCTCGCAATACCGTTCCCGGCTGCAGTTGCCTATCAGACGACGTAATCACTCCGCACCCCATCCGTATCGTCCCGTCCGCCCGGGAGGGACGGCCTTGCCGGCTCATTTTTGATCTTACCACAAGTTTCGTTGAAAAACCCAACGACCCGCATCAGCGCCGGTCCCGTCGGCGTCGTTCCGCGCATGCGCAGGCGGCCGAACAGCGATTCGATCCTTGCGCTCGCCTCCGTCCAGCCGCAGTCCATCACGCACGGCTCGCGGTCGGAGTCGCCCGGGAAATGGAACACCGCGATCGAGCTGTCGCCCGCTCTCGCCTGCAGGCTGAGCGACAGGTCGCGGATCGCCTCCGTGACGGCGGGCAGCTTCGGCTTCATGCTGGCGCTGGCGTCGATGAGCAGCGCCACCCGAAGCGGCGTCGTCTCCCCCATATCCTCCATGACGCGAACGACGTCGGCCCGCTTCTCGGGCGGCAGGGCGGCGACCGAATCGATGCCGAACAGCTGCTGCAGCTCCTGGTTGACCGCTTGCCGGATCGTGCCGACGACCGTCTGCCGCGTCATCATCTGCACGGTCGCCGACAGTTGCCGCGACGAGACGATGCGGCTCATGCCGCCCCCGGCCCGCGCGATCTCCGCAATTTCCGTCGCGCCGTGCTCGCCGATGCTTCCCTCGTCGATCACCCCGGCGACGTTCACCGTAATGCCTTCGGCCAGCGCCTGCGCGGCGGCGATGACCGGACTTTCGCCCACATTGGAGCATCCGTCGGTAATGAGCAAAATTTGGTTCATCTTTCTTGCACGCTCCTTCTTCTCTCGACTCTAGCAATAGTTTCGCCAAGAGAAGGGAGAAATAACCGCCGCCGCCATCGGCCAGCCTTTGTCACAAAACCGGAAGCTTCTTTGTCTATGTTATCGGCAGAACAAAATCAACTCTGAAACCCAAGGAGGAATTGCCCGATGCAAACCCGAATGAATTACCGCAGCGCCAATCCCGAAGCTTTCCAAGCGATGCTGTCGCTGGAACAATTCGCAAGCTCGCGGGGAATCGACCCCGAGCTTAACGAGTTGATCAAAATTCGCGTCTCGCAGATCAACGGCTGTTCGTTCTGCCTGGATATGCATACGAAGGATTTTCTGAAGGCGGGCGGTTCGATCGACCGGGCCGTGCTCGTGCCGGTCTGGCGCGAAGCGCCGTGCTTCACCGACGCCGAGAAGGCGGCGCTGGAGCTGGCCGAATGCCTGACCCGCCTGCCGGAGAAGGGCGTGCCTCAGGAAGTTTATGACCGGGCTCGGCAATACTATGACGAGAAAGCTTTCGTCGATCTGATCATGGCCGTCAACGCCATCAACGCCTGGAACCGTCTGGGCGTCGCGACCGGCATGTTCCCGGGTTGCTGGGGGTAAGGCCGCCGGTCCGACCTTAAGGAAAGGAACGAAGTCCGCATGAGGGGAAACGAAAACGCAAGCCGCGCGAAGGCGCAGGGGAGCGACGGACCGACGCAGGCGGAGACGGCGCAACGGCCGCAGACGACCGGCGGCGCCGAGGACGCGGGAACGAGTCCGGCCGGCGAGGGGACGGCTTCGGCCGGCGCGGGAGCCGGTCCGATTGGCCGGGCCGGGCTGGTGGAGGCGTGGTATCGTCAGTACCGGTCCTACCTGTTCACGATCGCCTATCGGATGCTGGGGACGATCTCCGACGCGGAGGACGTCGTGCAGGATTTGTTTGTGACGCTCTCGCAGCAAGCGTCCGCCGTTTCCCCCGGCGGCGTTCCGATCCGGCGGGAGAAAGCTTATTTGGCCAAGATGGCCGTCAACCGCTGCCTCAACCTGCTCCAGTCGGCGGCCAAGCGGCGGGAAGCCTACGTCGGTCCGTGGCTCCCCGAGCCGCTAGCCGACACCGCCCATCCGCTTCCCCCGGAAGCAGCCGAGCGGGTCGAGAACGTGTCGTACGCTTTTATGTTTTTGCTCGAACGGCTCACTCCGCTGGAGAGAGCCGTGTTCGTGCTTCGCGAGACGATGGGCTACGAATACGCGGAGCTGGCCTCGCTGCTGGACAAGAGCGAAGCGAATTGCCGCCAGTTGCTCAGCCGCGCGAAGCGGAAGCTGGAAGCGGCTGGCCGCCCCGAGCCGAAGCCGCTGACCGAGCGGGAGCGCGGCCTCGTGCAGCGGTTCGTCGCGGCGTTCCGCGCCGGCCGCGCCGACGAGCTGATCCGCCTGCTGGCGGACGACGCCGTCATGCTGAGCGACGGCGGCGGCAAGGTGCGGGCGGCGATCAACCCGATCTACGGGCCGGAGCGCATTCTGCGATTGCTCCACCGCATCGCTTCCCACAGGCTGCCCGGCTCGCGGTTCACGGAATTTCCGGTCGGCGGCGGCATCGGCCTGGCGGCCTGGGACGGCGATCTTCTCACGGCCGTGTTCTGCTTCGAGTGGAAGGACGGGGGCGAAGACGGGGAGCGGACGCTCCGCCGAATCTACAGCCTCTTCAACCCCGACAAGCTGGCCCGCATCCGGCCGATGCTCGTGCCGCCCGAAGGCGCCCCTGCGTAAGGGCGCCTTCCTCCCGCCCGCTTCTTCCGATCGCCTTCCCCCTTCTGCCGCGCTTATCCTCTTCTTCCTTCGCCATCCGGACATTCGCGTCCGCTTTTCGTGGTACAATGCAATCATGGAATAGTGCAACGTCGGAGATAAGGAGGGGCGCAACATGAGGGCGGACCGGCTGCTGGCCATCCTGCTTCATCTGCAGGCGCACGGGAAGGCGACGGTCCGCGAGCTCGCCGAACGGCTGGAGGTGTCGGAACGCTCGATCCGGCGGGATATGGAGGCGCTGTGCGCAAGCGGCATTCCGCTGTACGCGGTCCGCGGCTCGCGCGGCGGATGGATGCTGCCGGAGAGCTATCGCTCGCGGCTGACCGGGCTTACGGCCGGGGAAATTCGGGCGCTGGCGCTGCTTCAGGTTTCGAGCGTCGTCCGCGATTTGACGCTCTCGGCGGACGCGGCCGGCGCGCTCGCGAAGCTGCTCGCGGCGCTGCCGGCCGACAAGCGGGCGGAAGCCGAATTCGCCCGCCGCCACCTGCACGTGGACGGAGCCGGATGGCACGGAGAGCGGGCGGTGTCGCCCTGGCTGCAGACGGTGCAGCAGGCCGTCTGGGAGCAGCGCGAGCTGCGCATCCGCTATGCGTCGGCCCGGCGGGAGCCGGGCGAGGAAGCGCCGTGGCGGACGGTTCGGCCGTGGGGGCTCGTGGCGAAAGCCCGGACGTGGTATTTCGCGGCCGAGGCGGCGGAAGAGGAAGCCGAAGAGGCCGAAGCGGGGAAGGAAGCGGATGCGGGAGAGGACCGGCTGCGGACGTACCGGGTGTCGCGCCTGCTCGACGCCGAGCTGACCGGCCGCACGTTCGCGGTGCCGCCCGATTTCGATCTGGCCGCGTGGTGGGAACGCTCGAAGAGGAAGTTTCTCGAGGCGTTGCCGCATTTTTCCGCCGTCGTGCGGCTGCGGGAGCGGGTGTGGGAACAGTTCGGGAAAGAAATTTACGCTCGCGTGCGCAGCAGCCGGGAGCCGAAGGACGGCTGGATCGAAGCCGAGGTCGACTTCGATACGCTGGAATCGGCCCGCGACCTGCTGCTGGGGTACGGCGGCTCGGCCGAGGCCATCGCGCCCGAAGCGCTGCGCGAATCGCTGCTCCGGGCCGCGGAAGACGTCGTCCGGCTGTACGGGCCGTCGCGGCTCGAATAGGCCGGTTGCCAGTAATCCAGCACCGGTCCGCGTTCGCCGAACACCGGATCGGTCTTGGGCATCGGCACGCGCAAGATCGCCTCGCGGGCCGTCTCGATCGCCACGTCCTCCCCGGTATGCAGGTCCCAGTCCATCCCGTTCGGATAGGCGCCCGTCACTTTGAAGTCGGAGCTGGCCATGACGCGGCGGTGACCGGTGCCGGCCGGCAGCACGAGCACGTCCCCGGCTTCCAGCTCGACGTCGACTCCCCGCTCGCCGCCGAGGCGAAGGACGGCCGTGCCGCTCACCACCCCCAGAGCCTCGTGCGTGTTCGTATGGAAATGGGTGTACCCGTAAATGCCGTCGGTCCAATGGTTCCCCCAGCGGTGCTCGCGGAAGACCTCTTCGATGCGGGACGGAGCGTCCCGGAACGGACCTGCGTAATGAATGACCGGCAGCGCGGGATGATTGGGGGCGTCCGCCGCTTCTTGCAATCGGATGCATTGCACTTCGACCGTCGAACTCATCGCTTGTTCCTCCTTATGGAAAATGGATGCAAGGCTTACATTCGCTTTTGCCGGATGCCCCGATCTTCAGCTCACCGTCCGCGGACGCTCGAGCCGATTCAGGCCCGGCCAGCGAAACGACGCCCACTCCGGCTGATGGCGCGTAATTCGGGTGGCGATCACCGTCATGTCGTCGCGGATGCCTCCGCCCGGGAACTGCCGCAGCGCAGCGTCGAGCAAATCATCGGCGATTTCCTGCGGATCGTCGCTGTGAATTTCCTGCAGCACCCGCTTCACCCACAGCTCCTTGTTGACGGCGTGGTCCGGAGCGTCGAGAATGCCGTCCGTCATCATGATGAGCGTATCTCCCGGCTGCAGATCGACCTGGAGCACGTCGAATTCGATATCTTGCAAGATGCCGATCGGCAGGTTGGCGGCGGAGACGGGAATGACGTCCCTCCCGCGCTTGATGAAGCTCGGCGTCGAGCCGATCTTGAGCAGCGTCGCCTGCGCGCTGTACAGGTCGATGAGCGCCAGATCGACGGTGGCGAACATCTCTTCGGGCGACCGGAGCAGCAGCACCGAGTTGACCGACTTCACCGCCAGCCGCTCGTTGATGCCCGACTGCAGCAGCTGTTCCAGCATCGACAGCGCCGCGCTGCTCTCCATGCGGGCCCGGGCGCCGTTACCCATGCCGTCGCTGAGCGACACCGCGAATTTGCCGTTGCCGAGCTCCACCATGCTGAAGCTGTCTCCCGACAGCAAATCCCCTCCTTTCGCCGCGCCGGCGACTCCGGTCTCGACCTCGAACGCCTTCGCGGACGCGAACGTCACCGTCGTCCACGATGCGGCCGGCTCGTTCTCCTTCTCGCTCGCCACCGTGATGCTCTCGCCGAGAATGTCGCTGAGCAGCGGGGCGATCACCTTCCGGCATTCGTCGAACCCCGGCCGGAAGGCGTGCACCACTTCGATCTCCACGTGTCCCTCCTCCAAGCTGATGATGTCGATGCTCTGGATCGCCAGCCCGAGCCGGTCCAGCTCCTCGCGAATTTGCTCCTCGTGATGATGAAGCTCCTTCGCCTCCCTTCGGATTTCCTTGACCAGATCGTCCATCACTTGCGAGACGCCGGACAGCTGCTCGGCCACGAGCAGGCGGCTGTCCTGCAGTTGGCGGCGCCAGTGGAGATCGTGCCGGTACAGATCGTACTGCCGCTTCAACACGTCGAGCACTTGGGGCGTCTTCACGCAATGGCGGTTCCACGCCTTCGGAATTTGCTCCGGCGCCAGGTCGGGCTCGGCTTCCACCGCGCTCATCATGTCGGTCAGCAGCTTGTACGTCTGGAAAAACTGCCCGTCCCAGCAAGCCCCCCGCCGGTGGCAGTTGGCGCAGCTGTTCTCGTGAACGGCGTTGATGAAATGATCGAAGTCCTGCGTCTTCCGCTCGCTCTCGCCTTCCTGCGTCATTTGCCGGAAGCTCGTGGACAGCTGCCGGAACACTTGCGAGAAGCGCTCGACCCGCTCGGCGGTCAGGTCGCGAACTTTTCTCGCGTAATCTTGCTGGCGGTTCGCATAATCCGGGGTGCCCGGCACATAAGATGCAATGGAACGAATAAGCGAACGCGGCGTCGCCAGCAGCAGCAGCGAGGCCGCAACCGACGCCCAGGTAGACGCCATCGTCTCGTCGGCATGCCCCGCGTACAGGGCGAGCACGGACGTGCCGAGCAGCATGCCGAACACGGCGGCCGCTTTGCCGCCCTCGCGGATGAGGCCGGCCATCAGCCCGCCGAACGCGAGCAGGCTCATCTCGGGAACCGCGCCGAGATCGGACAGGCCGAGCACGATGCCGGCCACGACGCCCGCCGCCGTTCCCATGAGCGGACCGGCGGCCAGGGCGAACAGCAGCACGAGGTAGCGGGACACGACGCCGGCCGCGTCCACGCCGTACACCTCCCAGCCGGACAAGCCCGTCACGACGGAAGCGAGCAAGATCATCGCGCCGACCCATTCCTCGGGGCGGAGGCGCGCCTTCCGGTTGCGCTTCGACAGCAGCGGAAGCGCGTGCACAAGCAGCAGCGTCAGCACGCCGGCCAGACCCGCTTCCACGAACGTCAGCACGTAGGGCAGCCATTGGGAATGGTCGGTCAGCACCGTAACGAACAGGCGGACCAGGAGCGCCGCGGAGAACACCACGACGGGCGCGTGCGACAGATCGGCTCTCTCGTAAGCTTCCAAACTTCGAAACAAGATATAGAGGATGCCGATCTCCGCGGCCGTCACGACAGGGGCCGGATCCGCCGACCAGAAGCTTCCCGCGACGAGCGCCAGCGCCGCGCCGAAGGCGAGCTCCCTCCGCAGGTAGAGCACGACGGCGAAAAAAGCGGGCGCAAACGGCGTCAGCCCGCCCAGCATGACGGCCCGTCCGAGCAAAAAACCGATCGCTACGACCGCAACCAGCCACTGCCGCCGCCGGGCCGCCTCCACCCAGGCGGCCCACCTGCTTCGCCAGCCCGCTACGGCGCCGCCGGCAACCGAGGCCTCACGCGCCTTCCGATGGCGGAGCCATCTTCCTCCTCGCTTTCTCTCTGCGGATTGCGGCCCCTGCTGGGGACGCGGCACAAACGGAATGACAGACGGCTTGACCATCGTTTTCGCACCTCATTTTCCCTTAAGAGTGTGCCTCTTATTATAGGGGCCGCGTTTTATGAAGTTTGTCAGACGATCGGGGCAAGTCCAAAGTTTTTTCCGACAGCCGTCACCGTCCGGCGGCGACGCCGTTCGCAAGCCGCCCAACCCCTTGGCGTCCAAGGACTTGGGCCGCCTTCGCCCCCGCCGCGCCGCTGTGCGCCGCGCCTGCGCCCGACGAAAAAACGCCGCCATCCGACGGCGGAACCCGCCGGACCGCGAGCGCCGATGCGGCCGCAAATGCCGGATGACCGCGAATGATCCGGCATGGCCGGCGCGCCAAAAAATGCAAAAATCCGGACCCGAAAATCGGGTCCGGACGGACAGGACTGCTATTTATCGCGGATTCGCGGGCCGGACGAAGTTTAAGAACGTCGGCCGCCGCGCCCTCCGCGCTTGGATTCTGTGCTCTTCTTCAGGTTGGACATGCGCTCTTCGCTGTCCCGCAGAAATCGAAGCATCTTGTCTTCGAACGAAATGCGGCTGGAACCGCCCGGCTTGAAAGAACGACCGCCACGATCGCCACGTGGGCCGCGGGGAGGCTGTTGCTGTTCCGGAGGTCTGTCCACAGCTTGCCGGATCGACAGTCCGATCTTACCGTCTTTGTCAACGTTGATGACTTTGACGGTAACAACGTCGTTGATCTTCAGATGTTCGTGAACATCCTTGACATAGCTGTCCGCAATCTCGGAGATGTGCACCAGGCCGGTAACGCCTCCGGAGAGATCCACAAAAGCTCCGAAGTGCGTGATGCCTGTAACCTTGCCCTCCAATTTGGAGCCAACTTCAATGGCCATAAAAACACATGTTCCTCCCTGAACATAAGTGTGCCGAGCGATGATAAAGACCGGCTTACGCCGATTATAACCGATAGAGAAAAGCAAGGTCAACAGACGTTCGTCCCCGTCCGCGCCTGTCCTTATCGAGCCATGGCGGTTACTTCTCTACCTGGATCGATTTCTCTCCCGGCAGCCCCATTCCTTGCTCCTTGCGGGCGATTTGTCCGATATATTCAGGGTCGTTCAGCCGAACGATCTCCTGCTTCAGAGAGTCGTTCTTCTGCTGCGCTTCGGCGAGCTTGGCCTGCTCGTCCCGCAGCTGCGCGGTTCGGATGGAACTTTGGTGATATTGCAAGAACAAGGTGTAGACAGCCCAACTCATAAACAGAACGACGACGACGAGCAGAAGCTTCAGTCGTCTGCGGGCTCCGGCCGATGCCGAGGTGCTTGCCGCCGATGCTGGAGTTGCCATGTCCGGACCCCCTTGTCCAGATGAAAGTCGAGCGGTTGCTTGGAAGTGATAGAGCAAGCCCATTATAGCATAATTTTTGATACCTACATATCCTTCTTCAGATGCACTTCCGTGGCAAAACGTGTCGATTCTAGGCCTTCCGCCGGATAATCTCGAAGATTTGCTTCGCCTTGCCGACCGCCGAACGCCAGGCGTCCCGCACGGGACGAAGCGCCCGGCGAACCGGCAGAAGCTGCCGCCACAGCCACCGTCCCGGCGGAGCCAGCGGCTTCAGCGCGAGCCGGCCCGTCCACAGCAGCAGCGCGGCCGTTATGATAAAGGCGATGTCGAGCACGCGGGCGATGAGCCGCACCAGCCATTGCACGGGGCGGATGAACGCGACGCGAACCGACGCCCAGAGGAAACGAAGCGTCTTCTGCGCGATTCGGAACAGGAAGGAGATGACGCGGACCAGCGTGGCGCTGAGCAAGCCGAAGTACCCGGTGATGCCGATGCCGATTCCCAGGAACACGTACAGCCGCACTTCTCCTTCGTTGCTGCCGAGCAGCACCCGGAATACGAGGAACGTCGCGGCCGCCCAGTAGACGACGTCCAGCCCCGGCAGCGTCCAGCGGGCGATCGGGAAGCGGTGGCAGGCGACGCGGTAAACGTCGAACGCCAGGCCCATGCACAGCCCGCACAGCACCATGGCTCCGATCGTCGTCCATTGAACCGCCGCGTTCACTTGAACAGCTTCCCGAGCAGTCCCTTCGACTTGCCGGCGGAGGCGCTGCCGTCCAGATAGACGAGGGAATGGACCAGTCCCTCGATCGTCACCAGGCCCTGCTCCAGACTTAAATTTTTCATATGCAAGTTTTGCCCCCGAACGGCCAGATAGCCGCACTCCGTCTCCAGCAGAAACTCTTCGTTGTCGAAGCTTTCCACGTTGTTCACGCCGGAGATGTCCATCACTTTGCGGTTGAGCATATGGATCTCCTGCCGCTTGCCGCTTTTGCCCTGGTCCATGGCACGTCCCTCCTTTTTTGAGACTAGCTTATGGGGGGACGGCCGGAAATAGAACCGCCAGACCCGCGCCGCCGGCGCGAATTCCGCGGGGAAAAAGAAAAAACCCGCCAAAGCGATGTTGGCGGGTTCACAGGAACGGTTCCTCTTCCTTCTTGCGGAAGTCTTCTTGCAGAACGGTGTACATCCCTTCGGCGTCCTCTTTGCGGGCGGATTCCGAGATTCGCTCGATGCGGACGGTCAGCGTTCGCTGGCCGAATTGGACCTCGAGAACGTCGCCGACCTTCACCGTGCTGCTCGGCTTGGCCTCCTTACCGTTCAGAAGGACGCGCCCTTGATCGGACACGTCCTTCGCGACGGTGCGGCGCTTGATGAGGCGCGACACCTTCAAATATTTGTCCAGGCGCATCGATTACTTGACGGCTTCTTTCAGCTTGTTGCCCGCCTTGAACGCCGGAACCTTGGAAGCGGCGATTTGAATCGTCTTGCCCGTTTGCGGGTTGCGGCCGACGCGGCCGGAACGGCTGCGCGTTTCGAAGGTGCCGAAGCCGATCAGTTGAACCTTGTCGCCCTTGGCGAGCGCGTCGGACACTTCGCCCAGGAACCCGTTCAGCACGGATTCTACGTCCTTTTTGGTCAGTCCGCTTTTTTCGGCGATGTTGTTGATCAGATCGGTCTTGTTCATAAGATGAACTCCTCCTCAATGTTCGTTTTCGATTTTTCTCTCCATCGGCCCTTGGGCGCGAGGAATAGACGGTTTGCATTTGGAACGAAGAATAGTATTCGGTCTGTTGCTAAAAAAATCCTGCCTGCCTGCAAAAATTTTAACGGAATTTGATGAAAAACCTGGGGTTTTGCGGTTTCGTGTCACCTCAGGCGGGTTCGCTTCGCCTCCTCCCACCAATCTTCCATCTCTAGTAAGTCAGTCTCGTCAAATGTGCGCCCGTTTATACGCAATTTCTCTTCGATATATTGAAAACGAGAGATAAACTTGCGGTTCGTTCCCGCAAGTGCTTCCTCGGGATCGGCGCGGATGAAGCGGGATGCGTTGACGACGGCGAACAGCAAGTCTCCCAACTCTTCCTTCTGCCGGTCGGAAGAGGCATGGGCGACGGCCTCCTTGAGCTCGGCGAGCTCCTCCTCGATCTTGGCGAACACGCCGCCCGGATCGGGCCAGTCGAAGCCGACGGCGGCCGCTTTCTTCTGCAATTGGTAAGCTTGCAGCAGAGCCGGCAGTCCCCTGGGAATGCCGTCCAGCCGGGACGGCCGGTCGGCGACGCCCTTGCGCCGCTTCTCCTCGGCCTTCATCGCTTCCCAGTTGCGCAGCGCTTCCTCGGCGTCGGCCGCTTCCCGGCCGCCGAACACGTGCGGATGCCGGAAGATCAGCTTGTCGTTAAGCTCCGCCAGCACGTCGAACACGTCGAACGTGCCTTGCTCCTCCTCCATCTGGCTGTGCAGCAGCACCTGCAGGAGGACGTCGCCGAACTCCTCCTTCATGCCGTCCGGGTCGTCGTTGTCCAGCGCTTCGATCGCCTCGTACGTCTCTTCGATGAAGTTTTTGCGGATGGAAGCGTGCGTCTGCTCCCGGTCCCACGGACAGCCTTCGGGGCTGCGCAGGATGGCGACAATCTCGTGCAGCCGCTCGAACGAGCGCCGCTGCAGCCGGCTGTCGCCGCTCGCCGGCACGTAGACCAGCGTCAAATTTCCGTATGTATCCAACCGGTCCAACTCGTGAAGCGGAACGGTCCGCAGCCGCTCCTCGCCGGGGACGCCGAGCGATTGGCCGACGACGACCGGATGGTCGTCGGGATAGACGTGCATGAGCGTCAGCTTGACGTCCGATGCGGTATACGCGTCGTACACCTGGCCGATGACCGTATGGAGCCGGGGGCGCAGATGCTCGCGGGCCAGCGTCGAAGCGTCGAGCAGTTGGAACCCTTCGATCGGATCGAACCCGAGCCGGAGGAACGCCTGGTCCAGGAAGCTCTCGCCGCCCAGTATGCGCAGCGCGATGCCGCGGGAAGGAGCCCGCTCCCGCAGCAGTTGCACGGTGCGTTCCGCCACCATCGGATGCCCCGGCACGGCATAGACGATCTCTTCGTCCGGAGCGGCGAGCGAAGCTTCCAGCAGCCGCTCGGCGATGGCGTCGTATACTTGCTCGAACGCGTCGCAGCGCTCGTACACGGCATCGAACGGCTCGAACGCGATGCCGCGCCGCGCAAGGTCGGCGACGGCCGGATGGTCGGCGGTCCGCACGTAACGGCGCCGGGCTTGCTCGAGCGTCTTCAGGATGCCGAGCGTGAGCTGGTCTTCGCCGCCGGAACCGAGGCCGACGACGGCGATGGAAGAGGGCATGGTCATCATCCTTCCGAAGTGTGATGGACGGGCGGCCCGGCCCGGCGCGAGCGCGGCTGCAGCCGGGCCAGCCACCGGTCGACGCGCGAGCCGGCCAGCCCGGGAAGGGCGCGCCAGTCGCTCGGGGCGAGGGCGCCGGTGGCGACGAGCGCCAGGCCGTACGCGAGCGCGCCGCAGGCGATGCAGGGAAGCGCCGTCGCCAGCGCGGCGGCGCGGCCGGGCCAGCCGGCGGTCAGCGCGCCGAGCGCCGCCGCCAGCAGCGCGACGACGGCCGCCATGACGCCGAGCGCGAGCGCGGTGCGCCACGCCCGGCCGCGGGCGGCGCGTGCATCGCCGGCGGCGCGGGCGGCGGCCGGGCCGCCCGGGCGCGGGAGGCGGCGGCGCAGCGCGCGCGCGTTGAGCGCGGCGGCCGCCGCGTAGGCCGCGACCGCGGCCAGCGCCGCGCCGGCGGTGCCGAACGCCGGCGCGAGCGCGGCGTTGAGCGCGGCCTTGAGGAGCGCGGCCGCGGCCAGGTGGAGGGCGGGCGAGCGGAGGTCGCCCAGCCCTTGCAGCAGGGCGGCGCCGACGGCCTGCAGCGTGCCGCCGAGCGCGGCGAAGGCGAGCAGCGCCATCACGCCGGCGCCGCGGTCGTCGGCGAACAGCGCGACGTCGACGGGCGCGGCCAGCAGCGCGAGGCCGACGGCGGCGGCGGCGCCGAGCCACCACGCGAGCCGCATGGCGAGCGCGGCGTGCGCGGCGTGGGCGTGCCGCCCGCACTCGTCGCCGCGCGCGCGGGCGGCAGTGAGCGCGGGGACGAGCGCCGCCGCGGCGCCGCCCGCCGCCATGACGACGAGCTGCAGCAAGGCGATGCCGCGGTTGTACTCGCCGAAGGCGGCCATCGCGCCGGCCGCCGAGCGGCCCGCGGTCTGAAGCAGCCGCGGGAGCGTGAAGGCGTCGATGAGGCCGAACAGCGGCGCCACGATCGAGCCGGCGGCGACCGGGAGCGCGACTGCGGCGATCCGCCTCAGAAGAGCCGCCGCAGGCTCCCGCCCGCCCCGGGCGAGCGCGCCCGGCGCCGCGCGATCGGCGCCGCCGCCGGCAAGCTCGCGGCCGGCGGCCGCCTCGTCCGGCGCCGCTTGAGCCGCGCGGCCCGCGCCGGACGTGCGCCCCGCGCCGAGCCCGCGGCCGCGCCGGCCGATCCCCGCCAGCGCGACCAGCCCGGCCGCCGCGCCGGCGGCCAGCCCGCCGTGCACCGCGGCGGCGGTGGCGCCGGCCGGCCAGGAGTGGCCGAGCGCCCAGAACAGCATCGCCAGCATGAACGCCACGCGGGCGGATTGCTCCGCCAACTGCGAGATCGCCGGCCGGAGCATGTTCATCCTCCCTTGCGAATATCCGCGCAGCGCCGCGGTCATCGGCGCGAACAGGAGCGCCAGCGAGGACGTGCGGACGGCGTCCGCCGCCTCGGGCGCGCCCATCCACGCCGCGAACGCCCCCGCTGCGCCCTGCAGCACCCCGAACGCGGCGAGCCCGCTTGCCGTGAGCAGCGCCATCGACCAGCGCAGCACCCGCCGCGCCCCTTCCTCGTCGCCCAGGGCCGTCCGCTCGGCCACCAGCACGGACACCGCCACCGGCACGCCCGCCGCCGCCAGCGTCATCCACATCACCGCCAGCGAATAGACGGCGCTGTACAGGCCGAACACCCGGTCGCCCGCCAAATTTTGCAGCGGAATCTTCTGCAGCGTGCCGAGCAGCTTCGACGCCAGCGCCGCTCCGCCCAAGAGCGCGGCGCTCCGCCACAAGCCGGAGCTTCCGCCCGATTGTCTGTCCGTTCCCATGTCCCATTCCTTCCGAAGCCAAGCGGCGAGATGCCGGATGCCGCAGCCGTCCCGACGGCCGATTGATCCGCGAAGGCCGCCCGATACGCCCGGAGCGGAACCGCCAAGTCTGTCCAAACATCCGCAAATCGCATTATATCACACCGCCCGCAAACGCGCTCCGGACCGGTCCCCTCGAGCGCCGCGCATGAACAAAGAGCTTCCCCAGTGAGAAACACTGTCGGGAAGCTCGCGAGGCCTGCGGCTTACTGCTCCATCTGCTTGGCCAGGAAGCCGGCCGCCGTCTCCACCATCTTGCTCTCCAGATCGCCCATCGTCACGTTCTCGTCCTTGCTCAGCAGCATGACCGTGCCGATCGGGTCCCCGCCCGCCACGATCGGCGCGACGGCGTAGGAAGCGTACGTCTCCGGTCCGTCGCGCAGGATCTCGTAGCTGCCCGGCTGCGATTCCAGCACGATTTTCCGGTTTTCCATGCAGCTTTCCAGCAACCCGCCGATCGGCTTGTCCAAAAACTCCTTCTTGGAAGCGCCGGCGACGGCGATGACCGTATCCCGGTCCGAGATGATCGCGGTATGGCCCGTGCTCTCGTACAGCGATTCGGCATACTCCTTGGCGAAGTCGCCGAGCTCGCCGATCGGCGAATATTTCTTCAGGATGACTTCTCCGTCCCGGTCCACGAAAATTTCCAGCGGATCTCCTTCGCGAATGCGGAGCGTGCGGCGGATCTCCTTCGGTATTACGACCCGGCCGAGGTCATCAATGCGGCGTACAATCCCGGTTGCTTTCATAGCTCGTGTTGCCCCACTTTCTTGGATGTTTTGGACGTTGAAGCTCGCCTTCGCCGGCCGGCGGGAGGCCTGTATAACGAACCTGGAACAGTCGGAAAAAAGTGAATCTTGATCTTGGGGATAGTATTCAACCCCTCCCAAATTCTTATGCGCCCGCCCACAGGTGGGGAATTCAGCCAAATGCCGCTTCTCGGCACGCAAAATAGCCCCGCAAAGTGGGCTTGGCTACGGAGCTTGCTCAGGCACTCTGCGGGGACACCGGGATCTTCTAAATTCTGATTGTAAAAAAAATGCCGCCGGGCTTCATTGCCCGGGCGGCAACCATCATCGCTCGATCTTGTATCCCGAAGCCCGCCGTTCATTGGCTTGCCGCCGGGCTTCCGCCCGGCGAAGCCGCAGGCGGCGGCGTCGCGGAAGCGCCCGCGCTCGGCGTCTCGGAAGCGCCGCTGGCCGGCGGGGCCGATGGCGACGCGGATGCGCCGGGAGAGGCGGAAGCGGACGGCGACGGAGAAGGCGGCGGCGTCGGCACGCTCGTGCTCTTGATCAGCTTGGGCAACTCGTCCGTCATGAACCGGTCGATGGCTTGTCCGGCCAGCGTGGCGCGAATGTCGTCCTTCGCTTCGTCCAGCGTCTTCGTGCCGCGATCTTCCACCTGCATGACATGATACCCGTACTCCGATTCGACGGGATCGCTGATTTGCTTGAGCGGCAGCGTCTCGGCCGCGTTCTTGAACGCTTCCACCCACTGGCTCGGGTCCGCCTTCTCGTACAAGCCGCCGTTGTCGGCCGAACCCGTGTCGTCGGAGTACTGCTTGGCGAGCTCCGTCCAATCCCCGCCGTCCACAAGCTTCTGCTTCACTTCGTCGGCCAGCTTCAGCGCGTCGGCCTTCTCGCGCGTCTTGCCGTTCTTGTCGGTGAAGCCGATCAGGATGTGGCGGACCGTCACATACTTGAATGAATCCTTGTTCTTGTCGTAATAGCTTTGAATGTCGGCGTCGGTCACCTTCGCTTCGGCGTCCTGTTCGGCGACGAACTGCTCCTCAAGGAACTTCTTCATGAGATCGTCCGTCAGATGGCCGTCCTTCATCAGCGAATCGATCTGTTTCTTCGTCTCCGCGTCGGCGCCCGCAAGCGATTGCTTGAACGAATCGAACACCTTGCTCGCCGAATCTTCGCCTTTTTTCCTGGCGTCGTCGGTCGCGCGCCCGCTCAGGATGCGCGTGCCGATCATCTGCTTGACCAGCGTCTGCTGCAAGCTGTCCTCGTCCACGAACATGGCGTAATCCGGCCTCGACAGCTTCAGGAACGTTTTGTATGCGGTGAACTCCTGGGTCGTAATTTGGCCGCCCTCGTACTCGGCCGCCACTTTGCTTGCCTTCTTGCCGCATCCGGCGGCCAGCGCCGCCAGCAGCACCGCCGCCAGCAAGGCGAGGCCCAACCGGGTCAGCCGGCCGCGCTTAGGGCGCAACATCCTGCAATTCCCCCTTGATCTTGGTCACTTCCTTGTATTGTACCAGAAACTCTTCGACAAAAGCCAACATCGCATCCTCGTCCAACCCTTTGACCAGCAGCCGGAGAACGAGCTGGGACTCCTGCGGCGGCACCTGCAGCTTGCCCTTGAAGCGCTGCTCCAGCGCCTTGAGCTTCGTCCGGTCCGCATCGCCGCTGCGGCTCTCCGCGAACTTGATGAGGACGTCGTCGCCGCGGCGCGCGAGCGATTCGATGCCGTACAGCTTGCCGAACACTTTGAGCCGGGCCACGGCCAGCAGGTTGAGCACCGACTTCGGCGGGTCGCCGAACCGGTCGGTCAGCTCTTCAAGCAGATCGGCCACGTCGTCGAGCGACGCCGCGCCGGCCACCTTCTTGTAAATTTCGATCTTCTGAATGCTGTCGTAAATATAGTCCGGCGGCAAATAAGCGTCGACGCCCAGGTCGATCTGCGTGTTGATGGGCACGGCGGGAACCGCTTCTTCGCCGAACTGCTCGAGCTTGCGCGCCTGAATCTCTTCGGCCAGCATCTGCGAGTACAGGTCGAATCCGACCGACGCGATGAAGCCGTGCTGCTCGGCGCCGAGCAGGTTGCCCGCGCCGCGGATCGCCAGGTCGCGCATGGCGATCTTGAAGCCGGAGCCGAGCTCCGTGAACTCCTTGATCGACTGCAGCCGCTTCTCGGCCACTTCGGTGAGCACCTTGTCCCTCTGGTACGTAAAGTACGCGTAGGCGATCCGGTTCGAGCGCCCGACGCGTCCGCGCAGCTGGTACAGCTGCGACAGCCCCATCTTGTCGGCGTCGTGAACGAGCAGCGTGTTGACGTTCGGAATGTCGACGCCGGTCTCGATAATGCTGGTGCTGACGAGCACATCGTATTCCCCGTCCAGGAAGTCGAGAATCGTGCGCTCCAGCTCCTGCTCGGTCATTTGCCCGTGCGCGACGGCGACCTTGGCGTCCGGAACGAGCGATTGAATTTGCTCGGCGATCTGGTAAATGCCTTGCACGCGGTTGAAGAGATAGTACACTTGGCCGCCGCGCGCCAGCTCGCGCTCGATCGCCTCGCGCACGAGCGTCGGGCTGTATTCGACGACGTACGTTTGCACCGGGAACCGGTTCTCCGGCGGCGTCTCGATGACCGACAGATCGCGCACCCCGAGCATCGACATGTGCAGCGTCCGCGGAATCGGCGTCGCCGTCAGCGTCAGCACGTCCACGTTCGTCTTCAGCCGCTTCAGCTTCTCCTTGTGGGAGACGCCGAACCGCTGCTCCTCGTCGACGATGAGCAGGCCGAGATCCTTGAACACGACGTCCTGCGACAGCAGCCGGTGCGTGCCGATGACGACGTCCACCGCCCCGCTCTTGAGCCCCTTTATCGTCTCGGTCTGCTCCTTGCGCGAGCGGAAGCGGCTGAGCACGCGAATCTGGAACGGATACCCGGAGAAGCGTTCCCGGAACGTCTCGTAATGCTGCTGGGCGAGAATGGTCGTCGGCACGAGCACCGCCACCTGCTTGCCTTCGATCGCGGCCTTGAACGCCGCGCGGATCGCCACCTCCGTTTTCCCGTAGCCGACGTCCCCGCATAACAGACGGTCCATCGGCCGCGGTTGTTGCATGTCCTTCTTGATCTCGGCGATGGCGCGCAGCTGGTCGGGCGTCTCGTCGTACGGGAACATCGCTTCGAATTCCTGCTGGTACGGCGTGTCCTCGCCGAAGCCGTAGCCGGGCGTCGCCTGCCGCTCCGCGTACAGCTTGATCAGATCGTCGGCGATGTCCTTGACCGAAGACCGAACCTTCGACTTGACGCGGGTCCACTCGGCACCGCCCAGCTTGTTGAGCTTGGGCTCCTTCTCGTCGGAGCCGACGTACTTCTGGATGAGGTCGAACTGCTCGACCGGAACCGACAGCCGGTCGCCGCCGGCGTAGACGATGTGCAGGTAGTCCTTGTGAATGCCGCCGACTTCCAGCGTGCCGATGCCCAAATATTTGCCGATGCCGTGGTTCTGGTGGACGACGTAGTCGCCGACTTTGAGCTCCGTGTAGCTCTTGATCCGCTCGGCGTTGTCCATGCGGCGGTCGACCCGGCGGGCCTTGCGCTGCTTCTGGCTGAACATCTCGCCTTCGGTGATGACGACGAGCTTCGCGGAGGGCAGCTCGAACCCGCTCTGCAGATTGCCTTCCACAATATCGGGCTGCTCGATATGATAGTCTTCCAGCACCCGCTTGATCCGGTCCGACCGCTCCGCGTTGCCCGCCAGCATGACGATGTGGGCGCCGCTCTTGCGCCAGCGCTCCATTTCCGCCTTGAGCACGTTCATCTGCCCGTGAAAATTTTGCATCGCACGGCAGACGAAATTGACGATGTTCTGCGGCTGCGTGTGCGGAATTTGCCGGACGAACAGCGACAGATAGACGGTCTGGAACGCTTTCGGATACAGCGCATGGTCGCTGCCGAGCGCCAGCACGAAGCCGGGCAGCGACTTGCCTTGCTGCAGCAGGTGCGTCGTCCATTCCGACTCGTCCCGCTCCAGCTGCCGCGCCGTCTCCGCCAGCCGGTTCGGTTCGTCCATCAGCAGCAGCGTGTCTTTGGGGACGTAGTCGAGCAGCGTCTGCCGTTCGGGATAGAGCAGAGAAATATATTTATAGATTTCGGAAAAGTAGACATTTTGCCGAAGCCAGTCGATTTCCCGGGAAATTTCGGCCTGCAGCCGTTCCTTGGCCTGCCGGTCGGTCATCCGCTCGAGCTGGCGCGCAAGCAATTCGCTCGCATGCTGCGCGGCGCTTGCGAACCGGCGTTCGTCGGCGATGAGTTCCCGGCAAGGGCGCACCGAATAGCGGTCCAGCTTCTCGATGGACCGCTGATCGGCCGGATCGAACGTGCGGATCGAATCGATCTCGTCGTCGAACCATTCGATCCGCACCGCCAACGGCGAGGTCAGCGGATAGAAGTCGACGATGCCCCCGCGCACGCTCATGTGCCCCTTCTGCTCGACGAGGTCGACCCGCTCGTAGCCGAGCCCGACCATTCGCTGCAGGAACTCGTTCATCGGCAGCGTGTCCCCGACTTTCAACTCGATAAACGCTTTTGCAAGCGTTTCCCGGTCGGGCTGGAACCTGCGCACGCCGGAGAAGGGCACGACAACAATCCCGCGGAAGCCTTCCGCGAGCTGCAGCAGGACGTCGAGCCGCCGGGCCGACGTTTCGGGGCTGGAGATCGCCGTCTCCGCCGCAATCAGTTCGTTGGCCGGGTAGAGCAGCACTTCCTCGGCGGAGAGGCACTCCTGCAAGTCTTCCGCCATCTTCTGGGCCGAGAACATATTATGCGTGACCACCAGCATCGGCCGCTGCAGTTCGCGGAATTGCGCGGCGATCATCACCTGCCGGGCAGAGCCGGACAAGCCCGCGACCAGCTGCTCCCGCATCCCTCCGCGAATGCCCGTCGCGATGGAGATGAAGTCGGGATCGGTGGCAAACGTATTCATCAGAGCCTTCATGACGTTTCCCCTTTCAAATGTAGCACCAAAAAGAAGCCCCGGCTCAAGCCAAGGCCTCCGCAACTGTCATCAAGGGCTCATTGGAGTGGGTTGGACAGGAGCGCCAGTTCCGGATGGCTCTCCAGCGTCTGGCTGCAGTACTCGCAAACCACCCGAACCGTGACGTCCCCGTTGGAATTATACGCTATTATACGCTTTCGCTCCTCGGGGGTCAAGAAATGCAGGCCCAGCCGGTACTCGGACACTTCCGGCGAATCGAACGAGCCGAGCGGCATGCGGCAATGCCGGCAAACATAGTTCACAGCCATATGTATGCCTCCTATAGGGTGGTTATGCGGCGGGAAAGCCGCAACGCCTATAGTATGCCCGGCTCCGGCGCCTTTTAGAAGCCCGCGGCGAAGACGGCCCAAGTCCGCCGTCAGAGGCAGACGCCGCTTACGCCTTGCCGCCGGCCTTCTCCCCGGCCCGGCCGTTGAACTTCGCCATCGTCTCTTCGAACGGATGGGTCAGCGCGAATTCGATCGCGTCGCAAGCCTCCGCGACCATCGCCTGCACGGCGGGCTGCTCCGCCTTCGGGAAGGCGCCGAGCACGTAGTCGACGACCGCAAGGCCCGGCTTCGGCCGGGAGATGCCCATCCGCACGCGGTTGAAAACCTGCGTGCCGGTATGCTGGATGATCGACTTGATGCCGTTGTGGCCGCCGGCGCTCCCTTGGTAGCGAAGCCGAATGCGTCCCGTCTCGGTGTCCAGGTCGTCGTATACGACGATCATGTCCTCCAGCTTCGCCTTGTAGTAGTCCATATAGGCGCGGACCGACTCGCCCGACAGGTTCATGAACGTCATCGGCTTGATCAGCGCGACCTTCACGTTCTGCACCCGCGCCTCGCCGATCAGCGCCTTGCACTTGTTCTGCGATACGCTCGCCCCCCAGCGGCGGGCCAATTCGTCTATGACCATAAACCCGGCGTTGTGCCGGGTCTTCTCGTAGGCGGGACCGGGGTTGCCCAATCCGACAATCCATCGCATCTGTCGACGTCCTCCCGTGACGTATAAAAAATGATCCTACCCTTGGAACGAAATCGGCTGCTAACGTGTCATACCAAGTACGAAGAACTTCACAAAGGAAGAGGGTGAACATCGTGTATATGAACGGCCAGATGATTTTCGACGACCATCACTTTCTGGATCATATGGCGGCGGACGTCCCGATCCAGGTGTACCGCGGCCGCACGCACAAAGACATCGGGTTCATCGAATATTATGGCAAAGAATTCGTGAAGGTCAACAATATTTTTTACAGCCGCAGGCAGTTCATCTTCGTTTCCAGGCCGGGTTATTGACGACGAACGGCCGCCGGGGACAGCGCCGCCGGCGGCCGAAATGCGTGCTTGACTCATGCCGGTGCGCCCAAGTCCGATCGGGGTCCGGGCGCGAGCCGCCGGCTCGACTTCCTGGCCGTATGCCACGACCCGAGGAACAGCGCCAGCGCGACGACGGTGTGCAAGGCCGCCAGCGCCCCGATCCCGGAGAACGCTTGGACCGACATATGCTGGAACGTGATGAGCGCATACAGGACCAGGCCGCTCCACCTCAGCCAACCGCGAATCCGGCCGAAGAACGACAGGATGAACATGACGACCGGCACATATTCGAAATAACCGACGAACGTCGTATGCAGCTTCCAGTCCGCCGAGTCGGCGAACGTGCCCAGTCCGGCCAGAAACACCTGCACCACGATGCAGACGAACGTCAGCCAGGCCAGCGCCGCGTAAATGCGGCGAACCGTCCGATTCCCTTCGGGGGCCGCTCCCCCTTGCTCCTTCGCGACCGTTTTTGCCATTTTCCCTCATCCCTCCGATTTGGATAAACGTTGACGCCTGTTTCCGCCCGTCGGTCCCCACGGTTTATAGACCGACAGGACGTACAGGGCGACAACCGAAACGAGCTGCAGCGTAATTCCGGCAGCCAGCATCAGGCTGTCGGCCCGGTAGACCGCTTGGCTCACGGCGCCGGCGCCTTCGGTCGTCACCCGCTCCAACCCGCGAATGCTCAACGTATAGATGCCGAACAGCGCAGGTACGACGGTGAGCAGCGACAGCGCCTCCTTGGCGACGACCCAGCGGAACTTGAGCAGCCCCCAGGACGTCAGCACCGATAGGACAATTCCGCTGGCGATCGAGCCGATCGTCGAAGCCCGCAGGCTCGTATGGGCGAGCAGGCGCATGATCCGGTAGCACGCCGCGAGTACTTGCGGATCGTCCGACGTCAGCACGGCGATGTCCATGACGACAAAGGCGACGGTGCATCCGAGCAGGATGCCCGAGAACGAGATGTGGACGGCAAGCAGCAGCTTGCGCATGCCCGGCGACAGCTTCCTCATGGGCGACCTCCCCGCTCAAGGATGGAACCGGTAGCCGATGCCCCAGATCGTCTCGATGTGGCGCGGCTTGGCCGGGTCGCGCTCGATCTTCTCCCGCAGGCGGCTGATGTGCACGGTGAGCGTGGCCGGGTCGCCGAGCGCGTCGAATCCCCATATTTTCTCGAACAACTCTTCCTTGCGGAACACCCTCCCCGGATGCCGGGCGAGGAAGAGAAGCAGGTCGAACTCCTTGGCGGTCAGCGGAATTTCTTCTTCGCCCGCGAACACCCGGCGCGACGCTTCGTCGATCATGAGCCGCCCGGCGCGGATTTGCTCCTTGGGCGGCAGCCCGCTCTCCCGCCCGCCGCCGCCCGTCAGCCGCTCGTAGCGGGCGAGGTGCGCCCGGACGCGGGCGACCAGCTCGCCGACGCCGAACGGCTTGACGATGTAGTCGTCGGCTCCCAGCCCCAGGCCGCGGATCTTGTCCAGCTCTTCCGAGCGGGCGGTCACCATCAGAATCGGGATGTCCTTGGCTGCCCGAATCTTCCGGCAAATCTCGTAGCCGTCCGCCCCCGGCAGCATCAGATCGAGCAGAATGAGGTGATAGGGCTCCTCCAGCGCTTTGGCGAGGCCCGTCTTGCCGTCCGCAGCCACTTCCACCTCGTAGCCTCCGGCCGTCAGAAAGTCCTTCTGCACCTCCGAAATGACGCTGTCGTCCTCAATGATCAGAATCCGCTCTTTCAACCGCTGCGCCTCCTTCCCCGCCCTTCGCTTTGCCCGCCCGCGCCGCAGGGACGGCCAGCGGCAACGTCAGCGCCAGCGTCGTGCCGACTCCTTCCGTACTCTCCGCCTCGGCCCTGCCGCCGTGCGCCTCCACAATTTGCTTCACGATCGCCAGTCCCAGCCCGCTGCCGCCATCGTCCGCGCCCCGCGCCGGATCGGCCCGGTAAAACCGCTCGAACACGCGCGCCAGATCGTCCCGGCCGATCCCCCGCCCGTTGTCGCGAACGAGCACCGTCGCCGTTCCCGGCTCGCGCCGGATGAGCCCGAGCGACAGCCGTTTGTCCGGCTTATCCATATGCTTCAGGCTGTTGTCGATGACGTTTGCCAGCGCCCGGCCGAGCTTCTCCCGGTCCGCCTGAACGAGTACGGGGTCGCCCTCCGCGATGTCCAAGCTCAGCTCCACGCCCGCCATGCGCGGGTCATGCCGCAACTCGTCGGCCAGCTCGCGCAAATAGGCGGCGAGGTCCACCGTTTCGAAATCGAACGGAACGCGCTGCAGGTCCAGCTTGGAGAAGAGGAACAGTTCCTCGATCATTCGGCTCATGTCCGTAATTTTCCGCTGGATCATTCCGATATACTGCATCCGCTTCTCCTGGGAATCGGCGATGCCGGATTGCAGCCCTTCGACGCAGGCCGAGATGGCCGCAATCGGCGTCCGCAGGTCGTGCGAGACGCTGGCCAGCAGCTCGCGACGGTTCTCTTCGTAGCGAAGCTGCGTGGCGAGCGAATCGCGCAGCCTGAGCCGCATTTCCTCGAACGCGTCCATCGTCGCGCCGATTTCGTCCTTCCTGCCGCCCTCCAGCGGCTGGTCTAGGTCTCCTTCCTTGATCCGCTCCGCCGCCCGCTTCAGCTGCCCGAGCGGGCGGACGATGCTGCGCGAGACGTAATAGGACAGCAGTCCGTTGGTGAGCGCGATGCCGAGCAGCAGGGACAGGAACAGAACGGGAACGAACGTGCGGAAGAAGCGGGCCGCCTGGCCGCGGTCGGTCAACAGGTAGACGGTCTGCGCCGGCCCGGCGTCGGACGGAGCGATGGTCCGCCGCTCGACCTGGTAAGATGAGCCGCCCAGCTGCAGCCCCGGCCCGAACGGACCGTATCCGCGCCGCTGTCCGTCGTCCGCTTGCCCGCGCAGCTTGCCCAGCAGATCGCCCGGCGCCGCCGCAGCGGCGAGGCGGGGCGAGACGTACGCGAGCTCGCCGTTCCGCTCGATGGCGAGCGCCATGTCCATCCGGCGAAGCCGCTCTTCGGTATCGCCCAGGAAGCCGTCGTCCGCCAGCAGCCCCGGGTCGCGCTCGACCGCGAAGAAGAAGCCGTCGGTCCATTCGCTCCCGACGCCGGGAGGGCCGTAATGCTCGGACGACGACGGGCCGCGGCCGCCAGGCTGGAAGACGGCGTGGAAGAAAATGGAGGCGGTCAGCGCCGTCAGCAGCACGGGGATGACGATCATGGCGATGTTGGACAAGATCAATCTTTTGCGAATGGTCATCGGTCCGATCGCTCCTTTCTTGTTACCTCCATCATAACGGGCGACTCTAAACGGGGGCCAACGATTTTCTAAACAAACTCTAAAATCAAAAAAAAAGCGCAGACGACGCATCGTCTGCACTTGTGCAACAGGCTTGCCGGTCGGTCAGCGGTCCGTCTCCGCCGCCTTGGCGGCCCGGGCGTGCTGCTCGTTCTCCCCGGCAGCATCTGCCATCGCCTCCAGCTCGTCCTCCGTGCGGTCCTTCTGCGGCGCGAGCACCGACAGCACGACCGCGTCGGGATCGAGGGTCGTCTTGACGCCGGGAGGCAGCTGCAAATCGGCTACCGTAATATGGTCGCCGATGCCGAGCGAGCCGATGTCCACCGCGATCGAAGACGGCAAATCTTTGGCGACGCACTCCACTTCCAGCTCGTGGAGCACATGCTGGACCATGCCTCCTTCCTTCTCGCCGCGGCTAACGCCTTGAATGTCGAGGGGGACGGTCGACCGGATCGTCTCGTTCAGATGGACCTGGTGAAAATCCGCGTGCAGCACCCGGCCGCTGATCGCATCCCGCTGAACGTCGCTCAGCAGCACCGAGCGGGTTTCCTGATCCGGCAGCGTCAGTTCCAGAATGCTGTGCGGATTGCTCCGCAGAAGCGCTTGCAGTTCCTTGTCCGCAATCGCGATCGGCGAAGCGCCCGCTTGCTGCTTGCCGTAGACGACGGCGGGAACCATGCCTTCCTGCCGCAGCCGGCGCAGCTCGCCTTTCGTAGACACGGAGCGCGGCTGGGCGTGCAACGTTGCGCTCATTCGGGTATCCCTCCTATTGGTAGCGGTATACCCTCATCTTACCCGCGCCGGGACGTGCCTAATCATGCGGTTCGAACAGCTTGCTGACCGACTGGTGCTCGTGAATGCGCACGACCGCTTCGGCGATGAGCGGCGCCACGGACAGGACGCGCACCTTCGTCGAAGCGGACGGATCGCGCAGCGGAATCGTATCGGTCACGACCACCTCCGCAATCGGCGACGCCTCCAGCTTGGCGAGCGCGCTTCCGGAGAGGACCGGATGCGTGCAGCACGCGTACAGCTCCCGCGCTCCGGCCTGCTTAAGCGCTTCCGCCGCCAGGCAGATCGTGCCGGCCGTGTCGATCATGTCGTCGATCAGAATGGCCGTACGGCCCGAGACGTCGCCGATAATGTTCATCACCTCGACGACGTTCGGCTCCGGACGCCGCTTGTCGATGATCGCCAGCGGCGCCTGCAGCTCGTCCGCCAGACGTCTCGCGCGGACGACGCCGCCGTGGTCGGGAGAGACGACGACGGGAGCGAGCAGCCCCTTGCTTTGGAAGTAGTCGCCCAGAATCGGGACGCCGAGCAAGTGGTCGACCGGGATGTCGAAGAAGCCCTGGATCTGCATGGCGTGCAGGTCCATGGCGATGACCCGGTGCGCCCCGGCCGTCTCGATCAGGTTGGCGACCAGCTTGGCCGTGATCGGATCGCGCGACCGGGCTTTGCGGTCCTGCCTTCCGTAACCGTAATAAGGAATGACGACATTGATCGTTTTGGCGGACGCGCGCTTGAGCGCGTCCACCATGACGAGCAGCTCCATCAGATGCTCGTTGACCGGCCGGGACGTCGACTGCACAACGAAGACGTCGCAGCCGCGCACGCTCTCGTTGAGCCGAATGTGGATTTCGCCGTCGCTGAACCGCTTCACCTCGGCATTGCCCAGCTTGATGCCGATATGCCGCGCGACCGATTCGGCCAGCCGCGGATTGGAGTTGCCCGAGAACAGCTTCAATGTCTCATCTGGATAGGACATGGCGCACCCGCTTTCCGACGTTTGATACTAGGATACGCAGCTTGTTCCCTTCGGTCTCATCCGTGTCCGCCGTTTTTCTTGTCGCGGGCCCGGGCGCGAATCTTCTCCGCGTAGCCCGGCTTGTTGACCTGGCGCTCGCGGGCGATCGCCAGATCGTTCTGACCGACATCGTCGGTGATCGTCGATCCGGCCACCACGTACGCTCCTTCGCCGACCGTCACCGGAGCGATGAGATTGGCGTTGCTGCCGATGAACGCCTGGTCGCCGATGACCGTCCTCCACTTATTGTAACCGTCGTAATTGGCGGTAATCGCCCCGCAGCCGATGTTGACGTTCCGGCCGACGGTCGCGTCGCCGACGTAGCTCAGGTGCGGCACCTTGCTGCCTTCTCCGATAGAAGCGTTCTTGAGCTCGACGAAATCCCCGACCTTGACCCGGGCTGCCAGCTTCGTGCCGGGCCTCAGGTACGCGAACGGACCGATCGTGCAGTCCGGGCCCACCTCGGCCTGGTCGGCGATCGATTGGCGAATCGTCGTTCCGTCTCCGACCGTGGTGTCGGCCAATTCGGCGTACGGACCGATCGCGCAGTCCGAGCCGATGACGGTCCGCCCGCGCAGCGTCGTTCCCGGGTAAATGACCGTATCCGGACCGATCTGGACGTCCGCCTCGATGTACGTGTGGTCCGGATCGACGATCGTGACGCCTTCGGTCTGGTGCCGGACCGCGATCCGCCGCCGCATGAGCCGTTCCGCCTCCGCCAGCGCCACCCGGTCGTTCACCCCGATCGCTTCCGCCGGATCGTTCGTCCGGTAAGCGGCGATCCGTTCGCCTTCGCTGCGCAAGATGCCGATGACATCCGTCAGGTAATATTCGCCTTGTGCATTCCGGTTGGTAACCTTCTCCAGCGCCGCGAACAGCTTGCGGTTGTCGAAGCAATACGTTCCCGTGTTGATCTCGCGGATCGTCGCCTCGTCCGGGCGGCAATCCTTCTGCTCCACAATCCGCAGCACATCGCCGCCTTCGCGGATCACCCGGCCGTATCCCGTCGGATCGTCCAGCTCCGCGGTCATGACGGTGGCGGCCGCGCCGCGGCTCTCATGCAGCGCGACAAGCGCCTGCAGCGTCTCGCCCGTCACCAGCGGCGTATCGCCGCAGACGACGACGACCGTGCCGTCCACGTCGCCGACCAGGGATTTCGCCTGCAGCACCGCATGGCCCGTGCCGAGCAGCTGCTCCTGCAGCACGTATTCGGCCGCCTCGCCCAGCCGCGTCCGAACCGCTTCGGCGCCGTGGCCGACCACCACGACCGCGCGCTCGCACGACGCCTTCCGCACCGCATCCAGCACGTGCTCCACCATCGGCTTCCCGCAAACCGGATGCAGCACCTTGTACAGCTTCGACTTCATCCGCTTCCCTTGGCCGGCGGCCAGCACAATCGCAAGTTTCGTCATGTCGACAAGTCTCCTTCCGGGAACGGCTACGCGCCCGCAATCTCTACAGAATCATAGCTTATTCCGATAGAAATGAAAAGAGAGCCTGTCTCAAGGCCCTCTCCCAACATCATAAGCGAATGCTTCTTCTCTTCTTTATTTCTTCGATTAAGCGCCTTCAACCAAAACTTCATCGTCCTGCGCCGCCCGCTCATATTCCGCCAGAACGGCGGACTGGATCTTCTCGCGCGTGCCGGAAGATATGGGGTGAGCAATGTCGCGGAACTCCCCGTCGGGGGTCCTTTTGCTCGGCATGGCCACGAACATCCCGTTGTTCCCGTCGATCACGCGAATGTCATGGACGACGAATTCGTTGTCGATGGTAATGGAAGCGATGGCCTTCATGCGCCCCTCGGAATTGACCCGGCGGAGTCTCACATCTGTAATTTGCACTTGTGTTCACCACCTTTGCCTCATCGGAAGACTTGGTGTATTATTCCACATAATCGTGCAAATTCCTTCTTAATACTGGAAAAACACATCAGAAATTTGAAAAATTTTTTTATTTGCTTTCGTTCTCGACAGATATCGCCGCGATAAGTTCAATTTCGACAAAAACATCCCTCGGCAACCGGGCGACTTCGACCGTCGAGCGGGCCGGCTTATGCTCGCCGAAAGCGGCGGCGTACACCTCGTTGAAGGCGGCGAAATCGTTCATGTCCTTCAGGAACACCGTCGTCTTGACGACGTCCTTCAGGCCGGCTCCCTCGGATGCGAGCACGGCTTGCAGATTGGCGAGCACCTGGCGCGTCTGCTCCACAATGCCGCCTTGCACCAATTGGCCGTCCGGCTTCAGCGGAATCTGGCCGGAAGTGAACAACAGTTGGCCCACCCGCACGGCTTGGGCGTAAGGTCCGATGGCCGCCGGAGCGTCCGGCGTCGATACGTAACGCAAACTCATCTAAACTCCTCCTCTCAAAAATCGCAAGCGTCAGCCTGCGGCCGACGGATCGGTGGCCGGCTTAAAAAAATTGCCCGGCTGAACCGCAATGTGGCGGCTCTTCAAATCGACTTCGGTCAGGCGGGCCAGCGAAATGTAATCGTTCAGCAGCCTCTCCTCGCTGTCGACTTCCCCGGACTCCACGAAGACGCCGACGCCCGCGACGATGGCGCGGAATTCGTGCAGCAGATCGACCATCCCCTGAATCGTCCCGCCGGCCTTCATGAAGTCATCGATGATCAGAACGCGGGCTTGTTCCCGCAGCGCGCGGCGCGCCAGCGACATCGTCTGAATCCGCTTGTTGGAGCCGGAGACGTAGTTGATGCTGACGACCGACCCTTCGGTCACCTTGTGGTCGCGGCGGACGATCACGACCGGAACGTTCAGGTAGAGGGAAGTGGCGTGCGCCAGCGGGATCCCTTTGGTCTCGACGGTCATGATCGCATCGATGTCGCGGTCCGCGAAGGCGGTCGCGAACATCAGCCCCACTTCCTGCAGCAATCCGGGCTGGCCGAGCAAATCCGTCATGTACAGGTAGCCGCCTGCCAGGAGCCGATCCGGCTGCTCCAGCTGCCGGCAGATGTCCTCGATCCGGGACCGGGCCTGGTCCTTGCGGCACATCGGAATGTAGCGGACGCCGCCCGCCGCTCCCGCCAGCGTGTGCAGCTGGCCGATTCCGCCGCTCTCGAACACTTCCTTGATGATCGCCAAATCCTCGCTGATCGAAGATTTGGCGGATTGATATCGTTCGGCAAATGCCGTCAGCGAAATTAACGTATGCGGACGGGACAACAAGTATTGAGTCATCTCCACGAGGCGCGAGCTGCGTTTCAATTTTTTCACAAACGTTCTCTCCCGTCCAAATCCGAATAATGTACGTTTATCATAACATTTTTATCCGGTTTTGGGCAAGAAGCGCCGGTTCATGGTGACAATTAAGCTTACACCGACCGTCAGTGTCCTCCCGTCAGCAGCCGCACCACGTACACTTCCTTGCAGAAGCCGCGCAACCCGTTGTACAGGCGGGGCACCTTCGATGCCTTGGCGACGAGGCCGAACACCGTCGGACCGCTGCCGGACATGAGCACCCCGTCCGCGCCGAGCCGGATCATCACTTCCTTGATTTGCCGCACTTCCGGATACCGGTCGAGCGTAACCGATTCCAGCACGTTGCCGAGCGCCGCGCAGACGTCCGGGAACGACTTGCTGCGGATCGCTTCCAGCATGCGGGGAACCGACGGATGCTGCCTCAGCTCGCCGGCCCGCAGCTTGCCGTACACATCGGCGGTCGATACGTTGATCGGCGGCTTGGCCAGCACGACCCAGCACTGCGGCGGGCTCTCGATCGATTCGAGCTTCTCGCCGCGGCCGCGGGCGATCGCCGTTCCGCCCCGCACGCAGAACGGCACGTCGGAACCGAGCTCCGCTCCGAGCGCCTCAAGCTCGGCGACGGACAGCCCGAGGTTCCACAGCCGGTTCAGCCCCCTGAGCGCCGCCGCCGCGTCGCTGCTGCCGCCGGCCAGACCGGCCGCCACCGGAATTTGCTTGTCGAGATGAATGGAAACGCCGCGTTTGACGCCGCAGCGCTCCTTGATCAGCCTTGCCGCCTGGAATGCCAGGTTCTTGTCGTCGAGCGGAATAAAGCCGGCATAGCTGGAGAGCACGATCTGGTCGCGAGGAAGCTCCGACAGCGTGAGCCGGTCGGCCAAATCCACCATCGTCATGATCATTTCCACTTCGTGAAAGCCGTCTTCGCGCTTGCGCAGCACGTCGAGCAGCAGATTGATTTTGGCCGGAGCCTTCTCGTACACCTTCATCTTCGTCATCATCACCTGTCGGTCGAAACGCTTTACATATTATAACAAACCCCTGTCCGAATTGCGATTTTCCGCGTTTCGCCGCCCGAAACATAAAAAAGAAGCGGACCAACCGCTTTTCCGGTCGCCGCTTCTTCAGATGCAGTTATCGCTTGTCGCGCGCCAGATTCTGTTCCGCGAGCTGAATGGCGCGCTTAACCATGTTGCCGGCGTCCTTGGCGCGAATGCCGCCCCAGCCTTCGTTCTTCACCGTATCGTAAAAACCCAGGTCCTTGGCGAGCTCCGCCTTGAACTGTTCCGACATCATGCCTCTTCTGCGAGCCATCCGCACAAGCCCCCTTCCCCATTGTGAGCGCCGCAGGCGGCGTCCGCGCTTAGCCTGCCCGTTCGGGGGCGGCTTCATTCGCCGCGGGCGCAAATAAAAACGAGCAGCCCGCGCGCTCGGCGCGGCTGCCCATGCTCTAAACGTCTTAATGCGGCAGGAAATGGATGCGGACCTCTCCCTCGTCGTTGCAAACGGTCACTTCCACCGATTCTGTCAAAATATCCGCATAGCTGTAAGACACTCGCTTAAAAGCATTTTGTTCCTGGTCCAGCTTGACGATAAACACGGAAGGGTAAATTTCTTCCAGCACACCCGTCCTCTCGACAGTCTTGCGGCGGCCTCCGTTGGCGCGGAGCATGATTTTGGATCCAACGTGAGGTTCCAAGCTTCGCTTGATTTCCATAAGCGCGTTCTTGGCCATGATCCATTACCACCTCTTTCTCCATCCATTATAACGGAAAAGGGGTGGTTTGTCAAACGATCAAATATTATATCAGCGTTGCCGTTTTTCTGTCAATGATGTTTTTTCTAATCCCTGCGATTTTTTTAAAAAAAGGCGATGGCCGTACCGCTACATCGCGCTTGCTCCCTGCACCATCTGCAAATTCGGAATTCCGATGCGGTAGCGTCCCATCGTCTCCACCCCGCCCACGCCTTGCACGCCGCTGATCGTTCCGCGGATGACGTCGGCGATGTCGATCGACTCGCGGAACGGGGTGAGCGAGCAGCGCACGGCCACGTAAACCGGGTCCAGCGCGTGGATCATAATGCGGCCGGGCGCGCTGGCGAAGTTCGAGCCGGCCTGAATGAGCGCCTCGAAGTGGGACTGGCACGCCCCGGCCACGACGACCAGCGAATCGCGGTGCTTCTCGTACTCGCGGGCGGTGCGCACCGCGCTTACGAAGTTGGCCGAGTTCTTGTAGCTGCCCAGCTGGCTCCAGTCCGCCCGATGCTTGAGCACGCCGTCGTGGCCGGTGATGACGACGATATCGGGGCGGACTTGCGGGAGAAGCCGGGTCAGCAGGCCGGGCATCTGCGATTCGTGGCAGTGCGCGCCGACCGCCGGCACCTGAAGCTGATAATAGACGGCAAGGCTCTTCCGCAGGTAGTGGACGTCGCCGTCCAGGTGAAGCACCTTGCCGGGCATTTCGAAATAGGAGCGCCGGTCGGTCCCCGTCGCCGTAGCGTACGCCGAGCCGAACTGCGCCCGCTCTTCCTGCATCCGGCGAACCGACTGGTGGGCTTGGATGCGCGCCCGTTGCGTCCCGCCGAGCTCGTCCGGGTTGGGCACCGGCACCAGATCGTCGATGCGCGAATCGGCGAGCAGACGGTAGTCCGTCCCGCGCAGCAGCGCCAGCGTATCGGACATGGCCGCGATCCGGAACAACACGTCGCCGCCGTAAGATTTGCGAACGACCAGGTCTCCCTGCTTCATGGGCATATCACCTCTTCGTCTATCGTATGGAGGCGATGGGCACATGGTGCACGGCCGCGGCCGTTAACCGCTCATTCCCGCTTCCGCCAGCGCCCCGGCGAGCCGGGCGAACTCCTCCAGCGACAGCGTCTCGCCGCGCCGCTCGGGACGGATGCCGCAGCGCTCCAGCAGCGCCGCGAGCTCGGCCTTGCGCTCCTTGCCGGCAAGCGCCGTCAGGTTGTTGCCGATCGTCTTGCGCCTCTGCGCGAACGAAGCGTGCACGACGCGGAAGAAGCCGGCCTCGTCGGCAACGCGGACGGCCGGCTCGGGGCGCCGCTTCAGGCGAATGACGGCGGAATCGACGTTGGGCGCCGGCAGGAAGGCGCCGGCCGGCACGGAGCAGACGAGCTCGGGCTCGCAGTAGTACTGCACGGCGACGCTCAGCGTGCCGTACGCTTTCCCCCCGGGGGCGGCGGCCATCCGCTCGGCCACCTCCTTCTGCACCATGACGACGATAGCGTCCACCGGCAGCCGTTCTTCCAGCAGCTTCATGATGATCGGCGTCGTCACGTAGTACGGCAGGTTGGCGACGACGCTGACGCCGTCGCAGGCGGCGAACTGCTCCCGCCACAGCCGGTGCAGGTCGGTCTTGAGCACGTCGGCGTGAACGACGCTGACGTTGCCGCAACCTTCCAGTACGTCGGCCAATATCGGCAGCAGCCGGGAATCGATCTCCAGCGCGACGACCTTCCCCGCCGCCCGCGCCAGCCGTTCCGTCAGCGCGCCGATGCCGGGGCCGATCTCCAGCGCGCCCCTGGTCGGCCCAAGATCGGCCGCCGCGACGATGCGGTCCAGAATGCGCTTGTCCACCAGAAAGTTCTGGCCCAGGCTCTTCTTGAACGTGAAGCCGTGCTTGCGGATAATCTCCTTCGTCCGTCCCGGCGTGGCGATGTCCGCTCCGGCTCTTGCCTGCGAATGGCTCATGGCGTCAGATTCCTTCCCTCTCCAATTGTTGCAGCGCGGCCGCGAACTCCTGCGCCGTGATGCGGAACATGACGCACCGCTTGTAGAACTGCTTGCCGTTCGCATAGCCGATGCCGAGCAGTTCGCCCATCCGCTCCCTCCGCCTGGCGGCCGCCGGATGCACGATCAGCCCGGCGTCCAACAGGTCGCTCCAGGCGATCTGCGCCTCGCCCGGCTCCGGCTCCGCCGCGTCGCCGCCGCGCGCCGCCGCCAGCGCCCGGCGGATCGCCGCCGGCGAGGCGTGCTCCACGCCGATGCCGTCCTTCCCCCGCGCCTCGTCCTTGGTCAGGAAGGCGTGCTTGCACCCCGGCACGCGCGCCGCCACCAGCTTGCGAATGCGCTCCCCGGGCGCGTCCGGGTCGGTGAACACGATGACGCCGCGCCGCTCCTGCGCCAGTTCCACGCGCCTTAGCACCGCCTCGCCGACGGCCGAGCCGCCCGTCTCGATCGTATCCGCCTCCACCGCGCGCCGGATCGCCGCCGTGTCCTCCTTGCCTTCCACCACGATCATTTCCCGAATCATGCCGCCGCCATCCTTTCGCTCCGTGTCCAGTCGCTCTCGTTAGTATAGCAAAAATGCGCCGCGCCTAGAACCTGCCCGATCCGGCCGCCTTCGGCCCGGCCGGCTCCGCGGGCCGCGCGGGGGCGGCGCGCGCGGGACCCGGCCTGCTGCCGAGCAGCAGGGGGGCTCCCGGCACCCAGCGGAACACCCCGGCCGCCGTCAGCCAGGCCAGGAACAGGCAGACCGGCACGCCCGCCCAAACCCAGACCAGGTAGGTCAGCGATTCCGGCGGGATGGAGTAGCGGAACCGGCGGTACGCCAGCAGGAAGACCGGGTGCAGCAAATAAATGGCGAACGACAGCTCGCCCATTCTCGACAGGAAGGCGGCCGCCGGCTTGGCCCGCCGCCCGAGCCGGAAGGCGGCCTGCAGCAGCACCAGCGCCGACAGCAGCGAATGGACGTTCCACAACAGCTCGTACCATAGGGAATCGACCCATATTCCATAAGCGCGGCCGTTATGGTACAGCTGAACGTGCACGAAGGCCGCCGCCAGCCAGCAGCCCCACAAGACCGCCGTCGCCCCTCGCTGCCGAGCGGTCTGGCTCCGCAACCCCCGCGCGAGCCACGGCTTCAGCCTGTCGAAATACGCAGCCGCGCACAGACCGAGCATGTAGTAAGACATGTACGTCGGCGCATAGCTCGCCTTGTCCTCAAGCTGCAGGTCGTATTTGTTCCACAGGGCGAATCCCCATTCGATCGCCAGCCCCAGCGGCACCGCCCAGGGCGCGAGGCCGGGAAACCGCTTGAGCAGCAGCAGTACGAGCGGGAACAGCAAATAAAACTGCACGTTGATAAACACGAAATACAAGTGCGTGTAGGCCGTGCCCGTCGCCACCCCCGCCGCCAGCTTGGCGAGATGCGTTCCCACGGGGAGGCTCAGGTCGCCGTTGAACCCCTGGTTGACGAAGTAATAACAGACCGAGGCGACGAGATAGGGCATGACGATGTACAGCAGTCGCTTCCTGTAAAAGCCGAAGATCAGCCCGCGGTTCACCGGACGCCCGGCGTAGTTGTAGAACAGCACGAAGCTGCTCAGGAAGATGAAGCAGGGCGTCCCGAACTTGAAGAAGATGTTCATCCAGTTGAAAAAATAATAATACGGCGATTCGGACGCCTGGACGCCGGCCGCATACGACGACGCATGGACGTGGACGACGCCGAGAATGGCGAACGCCCGAAATAGATTAAGCTCGGGCAGACGTTCCCTTCGATCGGTACCGCTCAACAGCCGCAGCTCCTTCCCGTTCGGATCGCATCGGCAAGCCCGTTGCGTACGAGCCCCCGACAAGATGACGACGGAAAGGGGCCAAAGGTTAGAGAATGTTCCCAACATCGGCCGACAATTGTATATAAAAAAGAAGAGGCTTCCCGCCTCTTCCGGTATATTGCCGCTGCTTCCGCCGTTCCGCCCGGGACTTTGGCCAACCAGTCCCGTGATGGGCATCCCGCGGAACGGTTGTTCGGCTCCCCCGGCGGCTTGGCCCCTTCGGGGGATTTAGCCGGCCGAAGGCTTGACGGGACCGATCACGTAGACCGTGTACCCGCGCTTGGTGCCGAACTTTTTGGCGTACGATTCGCTGTCGAAATAGACGTCGATCTTCTTCCCCTTCACGGCGCTGCCGGTGTCTTCGGCGCGGCGCAAGCCGATGCCTTCGATGTAGACCCACCAGCCGAGCGGAATGACGTCGGGATCGACCGAGACCGTCCGCCCTTCGGCAACTTTGGTCCCGGACGCCGTGATGCCGTAGCCGGGATCGCCCTTGTCCTTGCCCGTGGAGGCGGGACCGGCGGTATAAGCCGTCAACGTGACGTTGTCGAGCACGCTTCGGACTTTGACCGACCGGCCGTTCAGCTTCAGCGTCTTCGCCGCGGCCTGCGTCACGTAGCTCAGCGCGACCACTTCCGGCTTCTTCTTCGTGCCGACGGCGACGATCTTCTGCACCGCGGGCTCCGCGACCTGCTTGGAAATCATGCGCTCGCTGACGAGCTTGCCGTCTTCGTACACTTTCTCGAATTGCTTGACGACTGTCCCTTGCTTCCCGGTTTGCACGACTTTCTTGTCGCCTTCGAGCAAGGAGCCGTCCTTCTTCTCCACGACCGTGAACGGGACGGAATACGTGGCCTCCATCACCTTCTTCGTGACGCGGACGACCCGAATCCTCATTCCGTCATAAACTTTCGTATCCGGCTCCGGATAAATCCGGTCGTCCGGACCGACGCTCACCCCGAGCGAGGCCAATGCGTCTCTGACCGTTTCCCCTGTTGTATATGCCGTTTTCGTAATTCCGCCGGCGATCAGCGTCACGCTCGCCGCGCGGCGAATAACCACCGTGCTGCCGTCGCCGAGGGCGGCGTTCAGCGGCGGATCGAGCCGATCGTGCGGCCCCAGATCGATGTTGCGTTCCTTCAGCAGCGACTGAACGTCGGCCGATCGGGTGTGAATGACAGTTGTTGCTCCGCCGTCTACGACGGTCACGCTCATCGCGGACGCGCCGCGCAGCAGCATTAGGAAAAAGATGGTAAGAGCAAAAGAGAGAATTGCGTACAAAAGAATCAAACGCAAATGCTCATGCTTCCATCGCGCTGCGAAAAGCTTGCCGGTCGGTCGTGGATCATGGGTGTCCCTTAACGGAACAACGCCCATTTTCTCGTTCCTCCTTCATAGCCCCGCCGTCGATTGCCTCAAGCATGACTTGAATCTGACGCGACTATCCTTTTTTTGATAACGGCGCGGACAATCGTGTGGAGCGGCCGTCACACGATGATTCGCCGCCTTGCCCAGTGCCGGCAGGCCCCCCTCATGGCCGGTGTTCATCTTCCCGCATCGTTACGTCAAAAATGGGCGCAAAAAAAGCCGACGACAGAGGATCTGTTCGTGGCTCCGCTGGTGACGACGAATGGAGAATTGGGCAGCACGAGGTGACCTCTCTCTCACACGCTTACGAGGTTAGCTGTCGGGTTCGGGCATGAGAGTAACCCTAATCGCGCGAATATTCGGACACCGGCAAGCGCCGAACGGCCGCGCGACATTCACCCCAAGATTGCTCGCCCGCCCGGTACCGGATCGACGGTTCGATTCCGGTCCTGGCGATCGGGTCCCCCGCTCTCCGAGTCGGAGATTCAGCGCACTGGAAAAGGGATGCCTTATTCAAAACTCTTGTTGATGATCATACTCTGTCGCCCCCGAGGGTGTAAAGAAGGGTCAAAGAACGAATTAAGCTTCATTTTCGGAAATTTCGGCTCATGTTCGGAATTTTTTGATTGAAATACATTTTTAACGAACAAAAGAATGATTTTTCTCTCTTTGTTAGCGTTTTATCTCGGAACGCCCAAACAGTCACGGCTATTTTGCGTTGTAATTTTTCCAATTTCCTCCACGGAAATTCCTTTTATTTCCGCCGCCGCTTCCGCAACCAAAGTGACGAAAGCGGACTCATTTCGCTTCCCCCGATGGGGGTGTGGAGCCAAATACGGAGCGTCCGTCTCGATCAGCAGACGGTCGTTCGGCACCTTGGCGAGCACCTCTTTGGGCACCCGGGCGTTCTTGAACGTAACCGGTCCGCCGAAGGAGATATAGAAGTTCAGGTCCAGGCATTGGCGGGCGATCTCCCAGCTTCCGGAGAAACAATGCATGATGCCGCCCACTTCCGCTGCCCCCTCCTCCCGGAGCAGGCGAACGACGTCCTCGTGCGCGTCGCGGTTGTGAATGACGATCGGCTTCTTCAGCCGCTTGGCCAGGCGGATCTGCTCCCGGAACACCGTCTGCTGAACGTCCTTCGGGGACGTGTCCCAGTAGTAATCGAGCCCGATCTCGCCGATGGCCACGACCTTCGGATGGGCGCACAGCCGCTCGATCCAGGCGAGGTCCTCCTCCAGCTTCATGTCGATCGCGTCCGTGGGATGCCACCCTACGGCCGCGTAAATAAAGGGGTACCGTTCCGCCAGCTCCATCGTGGTCGGAATCGTGTCGCGATTGAAGCCGATGTTGACGATCGCTTCGATGCCGGCTTGCCGGGCCCGCGCGATCGTCTCCTCGCGGTCGCTGTCGAATTTGGGCGAATCCAGGTGCGCATGGGTGTCGATCAGCATGGTTCCATTCTCCTTGTCAAAGTTTGGTGTCGTTTTCCAGTCGAAACAGCTCGCGGGTACGGGGGCTCAACCGGGTTGCGGCCCGCGCGGCGAGGTCTTCGGGATAGTACAAATAGTACTTGCCCTGATGCTTGCCGGCAATCGACCGGATGATGTCCGATACGGTCGAAATTTCGACCAGCTCGTCCTTCTCGGTCCAGACGAGGATTGGCGGCTTCTCCGCGGCATCGCGCGACGTCCCCGGCATGTACAGATCGTAAGGCAGATCGACGGGCGTATCGACTTCCAGATGATATTGCGGATGAAGCCCCGCCGCCTGCCATTCGCTCCGCAGTTCGTCGAGAAGCGCACCTTCCAGCTTTTCCAGCGTAACATATTTGTACAGCCGCCGATGCAGAAACCGCTGGCACAAGTCGGAGAGCAGGTCATCCTTCTCGTGGACCCATTGTCCGAACGCCGCCTGCACCGCCGCATCGTCGAGCGACAGGTACGCTTCCACCGTCATCGAACCGTCGAACAGCCGGCGCAGCTGCGGCAGGAGGAAGCCGAAGCGATAATCGTCCCGGTACAGCTCCCCGGCCCGACGGAAAATTTGCCGGAGCAGGATGTCCGAGCTGCGCGTCACCGGGTGGAAATAAACTTGCCAATACATCTGATACCTGGCCATCAAGTAGGCTTCGACCGCGTGCATCCCGCTTTCCTTCACGACGATTCGGCCGCGGTACGGCCGGAGCACGCGCAAGATCCGGTCCAGGTCGAACGAACCGTAATGAACGCCGGTGAAGTACGCGTCGCGGAGCAGGTAATCCATGCGGTCGGCGTCCATCTGGCTCGACACCAGGCTGACGACGATCGTCCGATCGTACGTTTTGCGAATGACGTCCGCCACTTTGCGGGGGAAATCTTCGCTGACTTCCGACAACACCCGGTGAATGGAGGTGTCGCCCAGGATGATGTCGCACGTCCACTTCTCATGGTCGGTCCGGAACACTTGCTCGATCGCGTGGGAGAACGGGCCGTGTCCGACATCGTGCAGCAGGGAAGCGCACAGGCTGACCAATTTTTCTTCCTGCGGCCAGTCGCTGTACCGGTTCCGTTCGAATTGATCGATGATTTTGCGGGTGATCTCGTACACGCCGAGCGAGTGGGAGAAGCGGCTGTGTTCCGCCCCGTGGAAAGTCAAATAAGTCGTCCCCAGCTGCCGTATCCTTCTCAGTCTTTGAAACTCCGGCGTATTGATCAACTTCCAGATCGTGACGTCCTGGACGAACACGGAGTGATGCACCGGGTCTTTGAACACTTTCTCTTCTTCCAAGCGATGCCGCACGGCGGACACCTCCCCAAATCGGTTTCCCTTCGACAAAATATTAGAATTTTGTCGAACGATGTCGTTTCATGTAAGCGACGACATATCGCCTTTTCGCTGAGATCGATCTTTTTTGTTCGGGACAATGTCCTTCTTCCTAGGATTTTCGGGCCTTCTCGACAAAATGAAGACCAAAGTCCATGTTGACTTATTTGGGAAAGGTTGGTATGATAGATATCGGTAATTCGGGAATTTTGTCGAATGATGACGAAACAGCGAATCGCGTGATGCAAATCCTGATTTCGCTCTTATTTTAACCTGAAAAGAGGGAGTTTCCAAATGATGAAATCTACGGGAATCGTTCGTAAAGTGGATGAACTGGGACGGGTCGTCATTCCGATCGAACTGCGACGCACCCTCGGCATCGGAGAGAAGGACGCTTTGGAAATTTACGTGGACGGCGAGCGGATTATGCTGAAGAAGTATGAGCCCGCCTGCATCTTCTGCGGCAACGCCGAGAGCGTCATTTACTTCAAAGGGAAAATTGTTTGCCGAGATTGTTTGAAGGATTTGCCTTCACCTGTGACAAATTAAAGAATGTTGTGCTATAATAAGTAACGAAGCTGCAAGCTGTTAATTCTAACCTTTTTTATATCTCCTTGCAACCCTCCCGACGAAGCTCGGGAGGGATTTTTTTCATTCCTCGCCGGTCGGCAGCAGCGCCTGGTAGATGTCGCGGCGGGAGCAGCCGCGATCTTTGGCGGCCAGTCGCATCGCTTCTTTGCGGCCATAGCCTTCCTGCTCGTACCGGGCGACGTGCTGCGGCACCTCAAGCGCGGCCCACCAGGCTTGCGCATCGGCCGTCCCCGACGCTCCGCTGCCGCCGGCAGACGCTTCCTCGGGTGGTGTTCCTTCTATTATAATGCAGCATTCTCCAAGCGGCGTTTGCTCCGCCAGGTAGGCGCAGATCGAGCGGACCGTACCGCGGACGATCTCCTCGTGCCGCTTCGTCAGCTCCCGGACGACGGCCGCCCGGCGAGCGCCCCACGACGCTCCGATCGTCTCCATCGTTTTGCGCAGCCGGTGCGGCGCCTCGTACAGGATCAACGTCGCCGGCTCCGTGCGCAGCGTCTCCAGCAGCCGCTCCAGCCCCTTGCGGTCCCGCGGCGGAAATCCGACGAACAGGAACCGGTCCGTCGGCAGCCCCGATACGATCAGCGCGGACAGCGCCGCATTCGCTCCGGGAATCGGCACGACCGGTATTTGCCGCTTGACCGCCTCGGCCACCAGGTCGGCCCCGGGATCGGAGACCGCCGGCAAGCCGGCGTCGCTGATCAGCGCGATGCTACGGCCTTCCTCCAGCATCCGGATCAGCTTGGGACCGCTCGTATCCTTGTTATGCTCGTGATAGCTGACCAGCCGGTTCGGAATGTCGAAGTGCGACAACAGCTTGCGCGACTGGCGGGTATCCTCCGCCGCGATCAGATCGACTTCCCGCAGCGTTCGCACCGCCCGGAACGTCATGTCCTCCAGATTGCCGATCGGCGTCGCCACCAGGTAGAGCGTTCCCGGCTTGTCCCGGGTCGCGAAGCTCTTCTGGACGGTGACGTCCGCCGCCGCTCCTTCCGCCTGCCGATTCATCGGCCGCTCCCCTCCTCCCGCTCCGCTTCCCCGGGGCTGTCGCGAAGCTCGCTCGCCCGGCCGTGGAAGACGTCCAGCAGCTCTTGCGAATACGTCTGCCCCTCGCGATGGACGATGAGCGGCGGAAGCAGCCGGATGTCCGGCCTGCCGCCGCGCACCGCTTCAATCAGCACCATGTTCGCCTCCGCTTCCGGCCGCGGGTGCACGAAGCGCACCCGCTTCGGCTCCAACCCCCGGCTGCGCATCGTCACGACGATGTCGGCCAGCCGGGACGGCCGGTGGACCATCGACACCCGTCCTTTGGGCTTCACGAGCCGCGAGCACGCCGCCACGACGTCGTCCAGCGTGCAGCCGATCTCGTGCCGGGCCATCGCCAGATGCGGATTGCCCTTGTGCTCGCCGGTGCGAACCGGCAAATAAGGCGGATTCACCGTCACCGCATCGTACAGGCCGTCGAGGCCGGGGCCTCCGTATTCCTTCAGATCCGCTTCGACGATCCGAATCCGGCCCGCCAGCCCGTTCATCGCCACGCTGCGGCGCGCCATATCCGCAAGCCGCGGCTGAATTTCCACGCCGTCGACCAGCGCCTCCGTCCGGGTGGACAGCAGCAGCGGCACCACACCGTTCCCGGTGCACAGGTCGAGCACCCGTCCGCGCGACGGCAGGCCGGCGAACCGGGCGAGCAGCACGGCGTCCAGCGAGAAGCTGAACACCTCCGGGCTCTGGATGATCCTCAGGTCGAATGTGAGCAGATCGTCGACCCGCTCGCCCGGCAGCAGGCCGCCTCCGGCCGCTGCGGACGGTCCGATCGCTTGTTCCACGTTCCGGCACCTCGTCTTCCCGTTAACAGACCACGTCCAATAGCTTACCCGATCCGTCCCTGTTTTTCCAGTCGGCGACTTCCGGCGAGGCCGTGCCGTTCCGCCGCTCCCGGTAAGATAACCCCACAAAGCGGAGCTTGGCTACGAAGCTTGCTCAGGTGCATTGCAAGGACCCGGGAGCTAGCAAAAAAAGCGCCGCCCGCTTCCGAGAGGAAGCCGGGGCGGCGCTGCGAACGGCTATTTGCTCAGGAACGACAGGCAGAAGAGGCAGTCGCCCTCCATTCGCAAATGTCCGTAGTACACGTTGCAAATATGAAAGCCTTCATGATAAAGCCGGGCCAAGTTATCGTAACCTTCTCCGACACCGACCGTCGGACCTTCCTTCGGCTCTTTTCTGACGGCAGCCGGTTCGTCCGCCGCCTGCTCGGAAGGGTCGACCGTTTCCCGCTTCAAGACTTTGCGAAGCTGCTGGTTCTCGATGCGAAGCCGCTGATTCTCCTCAAGCAGCTCCTTGATCTTGAGCTTCAGTTCTCCGTAATCGGCATGCAACCGACCCAGATTCGATTCTAGCTCGTCCACGCGAAGGAAAATGTCATTCATCAACCACTTACACCTCAAGCCTCAGGTTGTGTCGCTACGAATACGGTTACTTGACCACGACGTCCTCAAACGACAGTTCCTTGACTTTGCCCAGCTCGAACAACTGCACGTGAACCGTCCGGCTGCCAGCGTTGAGGCCGACCACCTTGCCTTCGCCTAAGGAGGTAATGACCAACTTCCCGACGGCAGGCATCTCTTCCCGGGCGCTCTCGTAGTTGTCGTGCTCGTACTTGAGGCAGCACATCAGCCGGCCGCACAAGCCCGAGATCTTGGTCGGATTGAGCGACAGATTCTGATCCTTGGCCATCTTGATGGAGACCGGCTCGAAGTCTCCCAGCCAGGATGAACAGCACAGGACTCGGCCGCAAGGGCCGATGCCGCCGAGCATCTTCGCTTCGTCGCGAACGCCGATTTGCCGAAGTTCGATGCGGGTCCGGAAGACGCTGGCCAAATCTTTGACCAGCTCCCGGAAATCGACGCGCCCTTCGGCGGTAAAATAAAAGATGATCTTGTTCCGGTCAAACGTGTATTCCACGTCCACCAGCTTCATCTTGAGCTGATGATCCTTGATTTTCTGCAATCCGATCGCGAAGGCGTTCTTCGCCGCGTTCCGGTTCTCCTCGACTGCCTTGGCGTCCATCTCTCCGGCAACGCGAATGACCTTCTTCAACGGAAGAACCACGTCGGACTCGCCAACCGTCTTCGGACCGATCACGACCGTTCCGTATTCGACGCCGCGCGCCGTCTCGACGATGACATGCTGATCTTTGGCAACCGGATGCTCGGCGGGGTCGAAATAATACACTTTGCCCGCTTTTTTGAAGCGGACCCCGACAACATCGTACAACGCTACCCCTCCCGCGAGTTAACCAGAAATTGCTCCAGCGCCAACTGCGGCTGCACATGGGCTTGGACGCGGCGAACCGCCGTCAGCGCCAACTCCATCGCCCGGACCCAGCCGTCCAGACTGCGGCTCCAGGCGTTCTTCGAGATCCACTCCGCCTGATCGGGGAACACGAGCCGATCCTCCCGACCGGTGATTGCATAAATCATATCTCTATACCATAAGGCAAGCATTTGCAACAGGGTGTCGGTATGGTCCGCGAGATCCGTCTTGAAGACCTGCTTCTGCGCGGTCAGCAGAACGCCAGGGAACCGGGACGGCATCTCCTTGCCTAATTGTATCACTACGTTTCGCGTTTCTGCAAACCAATTCTCTTGCGCGAGCGAGCGCGCCGCGTCCAGTCCGGACGCCAGATGAACCGCCGTCCGCGCCAGCAGCGGGTCCGTTCCTTCCGCGGTCAGCGCCTTCTCCAGTTCCGCCGGATCGCCGGGAACGAACGGCACGAGCTGCGTGCGGGACCGAATCGTCGGCAGCATCGTCTGCGCGCTCGGGGCGATCAGGACGGCCACGACCGGCGAAGGAGGCTCCTCCAAAAATTTAAGCAGGCTGTTGGCCGCCTGCACCGTCATCGTTTCCGCCCCTTCGATTACATAAACCTTGCGTCCCGCTCCGGCGCTCCGATAGGAGAGCTCGCGCTGCAGCTCGCGAACCTGCTCGATCTTGACGCTGGCTCCGTCCGGCGCGATCAGGTGCAAGTCCGGATGGTTCCCGTGCTCGACCTTGCGGCACGCCAGACATTCGCCGCATGCGTCGACGTCCCCCTTCTCGCACAGCAGCGTCTGGGCGAACGCGATCGCCATCGCGCGCCGGCCGCTGCCGGACGGCCCCGCGAACAGATACGCGTGCGCCACCCGGCCGAAGCGCAGCGCGTTCTGCAGAAGGGCGCGCGCGCGCGGCTGACCGGGAACGTCTCGCATCGCCATTTTCCACCGGGCCTCCTCCGTCAGAACAATAAATTGATCAGAAGGCCGCGAATTTCGCCCACCTTCTGCAATAGCTCCAGCCGCCCTTCCTCGGTTTGCAGCAGTTCCTCGCCCATCGCAATCAGCAGCGAGTCCACTTCTTCGAGGATCTTGTATCGTTTGCCGCGGCCGCGCTTGTCCCAGCCTTTCGTCTCCTTGAGCTTCACGCCCCGTCGAACGGTATCTTCCAGGAACCCCTTGACCATGTTCCGATAGAGCTTCAGCTCCCGCACCGTCATCGAGCGCAGGAGCCGTTCCCCTTGCATGCTGATGTCCTGCAGCTTGCGCTGCAACTCCTCCAGGGAGCGCTCTTCTTCCTGGAATTGCATGAATTCGCCGAACGAGTGCGCCTGAGCCTGACGGGCGGGTGCGTCGCTGCGCGAAACGGTCTTATGGAGCGGATAATAGCCAGGCTCGATCTTCACCTTGATCACCGCAGCTTCGTCAGAAATGTTCGAATCGTTCGACCGGCACGACGAACACCGCGGCGCCGCCGACCTGAACTTCAACCGGGAACGGAATGTAGGAATCCGCCGCTCCGCTAACCGGGGAGACCGGCGAAACCAGTTGATCGCGAACCTTGCAGTTGGAGCGAATCACGTCGAGCACCTGCTGGATGCGCTCATCCTCAACCCCGATCAGGAACGTCGTATTGCCTGCGCGGAGAAAGCCGCCCGTGCTGGCCAGCTTGGTCGCGCGAAAGCCTTCTTTGATCAGCGCATTCGACAACCGGTTGCTGTCTTTGTCCTGAATGACGGCAATCAACAGTTTCATTGGCCGGACCTCCTTCGGTTAATCGGAATTTTGGTTGCCCTACCTATAAAATTAGACGCCATAACCGCAAACTCCTTTTTGAAGTCGACATTTCTTATTTCCGGCTCCGAACGCGGGCCTGAACGATCGCCCACGCTTCCGCGGCGACCTCCGCAGCCGGCTTGGCGGCATCGAGCATCGCAATGCGCTGCGGGTATCGCTTCGCGATGAGCCGGTACCCTTCTCTCACCCGCCGATGGAACGCCAGCCCCTCCAGGTCCAGCCGGTTGACTTCGCGGGAACCGCTGAGGCGGATGCGGTCAAGCCCCGCTTCCGGCGGCAAATCCAGGCAGAGCGTCAAGTCGGGCGTACAGCCTTCGGTCGCAAACCGGTTGATCTCACCGATCTCGTCGATGCCCAGTCCCCGCGCATATCCCTGGTAGACCAGGCTGCTGTCGACGAACCGGTCGCACAGCACGACCGCTCCTTGCGCCAGCGCCGGCATCACCTTCTCCACCAGATGCTGCCTGCGGGCCGCCGCGTAGAGCAGCGCCTCAGTCCGCGCATCCATCGCCGTGTTCTCCTTGCGCAAGACGATATCGCGGATCGCTTCCGCAATCGGGATGCCGCCCGGCTCCCGGGTCGTCACGACCGCGCATCCTTCCGCTTCCAGCCGCTCCCGAAGCGAAGCGGCCAGCGTCGTCTTGCCCGTGCCTTCCCCGCCTTCAATCGTGATGAACAAACCTTGGGACACCCGCGTGGCTCCTTCCTATCCATTACCCCTTGCGGAACTCCATCCATCTGAAAAATCCGTAGCAAACGCCGACGAAGGCGCTTACCACCATCATATCAAAGCACACGTTAAACATAAACAGATGCTTCGCCAGATCGGCCTCCCCGTCTCCGATCAGCGGCACGACGAAAGCGAACGCGCCCGCGGCGGCGACGACGGCGAGCGTTTCCGCCGCCAACCTTGCGCGCCTGGACCGGCTCAGCAGCCACCAGGCGGCGAGTCCGGCGTAATAAACGGCGTAGCATCCGGCGAACCAGCCCAGCGAATGCGGCATCCGGCTATGCTTCCACTCGCTCCAGGCGCTGAACCGTTCACTGATCGCTCCCGCTCCCCGGTTCGCGGACTTCTCGAAATTTCCCAGGTAATACGGCCGGATTGAAGCGCCGGCTTGCGCCGCTTTCTTCATTTTATCCACGAACCGCCCGGGATGTTTCACATAAAATAACGCGACTTCCTCATGCCCGAGCTTATCGAGCACTTCCCGGCGCAGCGTCGGGTCTTTCTGGGAGATCGGCGTTCCTTTCTGAAAATAGTTCGTGCCCGCCAGTACGGCGTATTTCTCCGGAATGCCCAGTTCCCGCATGTCGCCGGCCACGTCGGGAGAGTCCTTCAGCACTCCGTAAAAAACCGACTGGTACAAGTTCGTGTACACCAGCCGGTCCGGAGCGGCCGCCACCATGGCGAACGTTCCGGCCAGGAGCACGCAGGCGGACGCCGCCGCCTTCCGGCGCCAGGACCGGTCCGGCCGCAGCCCCGCGAGCCGCCACGCGAGCCAGGCGAATACGATGCCGAGCGGGGCATACTGGATCTTGGCGGTGGCGACGGCGAAGGAGGCGCATGCGAACAGGGCGAGCAGCCCGCCCGACGGCCGCTCCGCGGACGCCAGCGCGAGCGCGGCCGCCGCGGCCGCAAGCATGCCGACGAGCGCGAAAGGCTCGCCGAAGAAGGATTGGAAGTAGGCGATATAAGCCTCATCGCCGAACACAAACACGATGGCGAGCGCCGTCAGCGAAGCCAGCGCCGCCGTCGCCCGGCGGCTGGAGACGGCCGGCGCGTAACGTACGGCAAGCGCTAGGGCGACGAGGAACAACGCAGCGTAACAAGCGCCGAGAAAGCGAATGTCGTAGAACTGCGGATTTAGCAGGCGGGAAATCCATCCGGACAACGCCACCAGCAGCACATGCGTGGAAACGTAGCCGCCGGCCTTGTAGTCGCCGTAGGCGTAGCGGGTGTGAGCGTAAGCGAAATAACGATCCTCATAAGATTCATGCGGATTCAGCGGAGCGATTCCCGCGACGCTCATGACGCGGCCGAAATCTCCGTTGTCGGCCACCCCGATGACGGGCGGAATCATCAGCCGCAGCAGGATGAACGCCGCTGCCGCCGCAACGGCGATAACGGCTATCCGCCGGCGAATATCGTGAATATCGCGGCGAAGCTGCACCTTCCTGACCTCCTCCCGCAACCGTTGTCCCCGGGCGAAAGCGGAGAGAACGGCTGCCTTCTCGAATTCACCTTTCCGTTCGGACCTGCACGCAACGCAGCGTTGCGTCCGCCGCTCCTTGAATGCGTGCCCCCCGGTTGCGCCAGTGCAGCAACCGCTCCACCGTCTCGGGCGCGATCCGTTCGCCGGGGAACAGTTCCGGGATGCCGGGCGGATAGGGGACGACCCATTCGCCCGCGATGCGGCCCGCCGCCTCCTCCAGCCGTACCGGTTCCGTCCGCCCGGCTTCACGGCTGAAGGAGACCGGCTCCGGGATCGCCCTTGCCGGACTCGCCGGACTTGCCGGACGCTCGGGAGCTTCGCGGTGCGACGCTTCCCGGCTGCCCCGCCCGCGGCCGGCCGTGCCGTTCGGCTCCGCCAGCGGCGCCAGCCGCTGCAGCGCCGCGATCAGCCGCTCCCCGTCCGCGCGCGTCGTTCCCGTTCCAAGCGCCAATACCGCGTACCGATCGTCCGCCATTTCCGCGGGACATCCTTGCCGCTCCAGTTCGTCCCGGAGCCGGAAGCCGTCCAGCGTTCCCGTGGCGTCGAACAGCGACAGCTTCAGCGGATCGAGCGCCGCTTCGGCATCGGCAGGCAGCTGCAACAGGGCGAAAGGCAGCCCGGCCGCCTGCTCCCGTATCCACGCGGCGGTCTGCAGCGCCTGCTCGAAGCATTCCGCTCCCCGCACGTGCACCTCGCGGCGAGCCAAGTCCAGCGAGGCCATGATCGGGTAGGACGGACTCGAACTTTGCAGCATCCGCAGCTGGCTGCGAACGGCCTCGCGGTCGAGCAGCCGCCCCTGGAGATGAAGCATCGCTCCCATCGTCAGAGCCGACAGCATCTTGTGCGCCGATTGAACGACCGCATCGGCGCCGCAGGAGAGCGCGCCGCGCGGGAAGGCCGGATGCTGTCCGAAATGCGCGCCGTGCGCCTCGTCGACCAGCACCGGAATACCCCGCTTGTGCGCCGCCTGGACCTTTTCCGTCAGATCGACGCTCAGGCCGTAATAATTCGGATTGCTCAGCACCAGCGCCTTTGCTTCCGGATAACGGCGCAGCGCCTCCCGAACCGTCTCGGCCGAAGGCGTTACGGCCAGGCCGGACACCGGTTCCGTCTCCGGCGGCAAAAAGACCGCCCTCCCCCCGGCCAGCATCAGCCCGTGAATGACCGATTTATGCACGTTCCGCTGCACCAGGAGCAAATCTCCCGGCCGGCAGACGGCAAGAATCATCGCCAGGTTGCCGACCGTGCTGCCCCCGACCAGGAAGCGAGTCTCTTCCGCTCCGAAACAGTCCGCCGCCAGCCGCTGCGCCTCCGCAATGGGACCTTCCGGATGGTGCAAATCGTCCGTATCCGACAGTTCCGTGACGTCCAATGACAGCAGCCGCCCGTACCAACGCCCGGCTTCTTCGTCGGACCAGGCCGCTCGCTGCTTATGGCCGGGAACGTGGAAGGGGGCGGGACCGCTGTGCGCATGGCGGATCAAAGCTTCGAACAAAGGGGCGTCGCCCGCATTCAACGTCATTGCCAAATCTTCCTCCGCTTAGGATGGCTGCTTGTTGGTTCATTATACCAGAAGAAAAGCGCAAAAAAACCGCCTGCTTCCGGCAAGAGGAAGCGGGCGGCGAACGAGGGGGGACCCTGCGGATTAAGCGTGAAATCGCACCCAAATTTGACGAAGCTGACGAATAAAGAAAGGATATTTTTCGTCCTCGACCTTCGTGCGAACCATCTCCGACTCGCACGATTCGCAAATAAATTCGCTGACGATATGAATGCCGCTATCCTTCGGTTGGCCGCAAATGATACAGGTCTTCGGTTCGCCCTGATCCAATGCCATCCCTGCCTTCTATCCCTTTTCCCTTAAGTATGCGTCAAACTCTATGAAAATATACCTGTTTCATAGCCGTAATATCAAATTCCTTCCGAAATTTGCCGATAGTACACAACAGAATCGTTCTGATCCAAGGAGATTTTTCGCATGGCGGATCGCTCTCCCGAACGCGAACCAATAATCTACCACTATAAGTTGATTCGCAAAATCGTCCTCCGCCCCGAGTCCAAATATAGCGCCATTGCGACAGCCATCATGGGCGTCGCCACCATCGGCATTTTTTACGGACTGCTCGGACTGCTTGATTCCGTCGCCGGCTTGCTCGTCATGCTGGCCGTTCATGCCGTCGTGCTGCGAATCACCCTGCGGCGCGTCGATCAGCCGTCTGAGAAAAGATGGGCGTTCCGTTACGATCTGCCCTGGATTGGTCCGTTGCCCGTAATGGACACCAATCTGTCGCTGTTCCGCAGGCTGCACTTCCATCTGTTTCTGGTCGGCTGCTGCGTCGCTTGTCTGTTTTATCCGTGGGCCCGCTCCTCGTTGGTGATCTCCCTGCTCTATTGGCACTTCTGGCTGCTGGCTCCCCGCCTCTCCCTGCTGCTGCGCATGCGGCGCGACCAAGGAGACGGCGTCATCCGGCTGGAAGCAACCGAAATTTCTTACTATCATCGATGACCGCCCGCCCGCGATTGCCGCATTGCGAGCGGTTCTTCGCCAGCGATGAAAACAACAAAAAAGCACCTCCTGCCAAGGAAGTGCTTGTTCGCGTTGCCGCCGCATGGCGGC
>ENA-UOWJ01000104-UOWJ01000104.1-bioreactor-metagenome-genome-assembly--contig:-NODE-104-length-71345-cov-7.881947_pt1 | contig 71345 bp, 68 predicted proteins | sample MGYA00238156_ERZ761611 | MGnify/ENA primary metagenome ERZ761611 (study PRJEB28900, sample SAMN06268034) | bioreactor metagenome | isolation source: Joint BioEnergy Institute, California, USA | place...
AGATCTATTGGATAGGTTCAATCGAGTAAATAATGCATTAGCGGCAAATGGTAGTGAGGTTATTCGCCGGCTTATGGAAGCATACGTAATCAAAAAAGAAGAGGAATTGAAAGTGAAAGTTGAAACTATTTTAGAGATGAAAGAAAATTTCCCAAATGACGGCGAGGCGTATGCTGTCGGGAAAGCTAACAATTTATATTTTTATGCTTGGGGTCCAGAATATCCCTATGCGGATAATGTGCCGAGTTATGACATTCCGGATGGTGATTCTGGTATCAGTTGGCATAACACAAAGAAAGAAGCTCTCGCTACCATGAATGAGGCAGTTGAGGCTAGGAATAACTAACGTGGAGGAAAAAATGGATAAAAAAACCTTGGCTATTAATTGGTACACACAGTGAATTTGAGGGATTATGGAAGAAATATAAAAATGGTGAGATTACAGCTGATGATTTATTACGTGAACTAGGGTTGAGTCATTAAGTGTTTTAGATGAAATAGTTGAAATTGGGACGTAAGGGTTTTGAACAGAACTTTATGGAGTGGAAATCTAGTAGACCCAAGCAGTTAAAGAGGAAATTAAAACTGAATTTTATGGGGTAATTTTAACAACTTTTTCTTTTAAATCGATCTTTTATTGTAGTGCGAGGTGGGAAAAATGCTAGTGGCTAGAATACAAGACCAAGGAATTACAATAGAAGATATGCGAAATTTTCGTTCGCATGACTATTCTCATGGTTTGACATTCCGCCAATTTGATGGGGTATGTGCCGCTAATTGTGCTACATACCTTCTATACTTAATAGCAAGAACATGTTTTAATGAAAACGGGAACCCTCGAAGCTGTTTCCGGACAAAAAAGAGCCTGGGTGAACTTGTGTTGATGGACGCTTTAGATACGGGACAACGTTGTATGGATAACCAACCAATTGTTAGACCGCTTAAGATTTTAAAACGAGTTCCCGTTGCTGAATTTATCGACTGGAAAGTTTTTGCACAGAAAGGTAAAGATGAATTTGGCGATTTTTTGAGCAAGGTTGAACCGGGGCCAGCATTTGCTGAAATTCGTGATTCACTTGAAGCGGAGCATCATCAAGAAACGCCATTTTTGGCGCAATTAAAGTTTTACGGTTATATTTCACTAGATGAGGAAGAACTCAAAGCAAGAAAAGAACTTGACAGAAATCAATTTAAAGAATTTTTAATGAATCGTTATGGCTCAGAGTGGTTTCGTGGATAAACTGATTTTTTAAACTGGGCTTAAGGTTATGTATATATTAATTGCCTTTACCTATTTGCTAATGGTAATATAAATATATAAGTATCTTTTTGAACTTTTTATTTTTACGCAACCTTAGGTTAGCAGTGTATATGTAATAAACGCAGCGCTCTTTGGGGCGACTTTTATGAAATACATTCAGTATTGTATTTACTAAAAAGTCTCCCTATAGAGCGTTTTTTTGCATTTATTTTAGGGAGGAAAGGAAAATGAGAACATATGTGTTGTGGGAAGGGCCAAATGTAAATTTGTTAATTGATGAAAGAAAAATCGAGGAAAAAATTTTATTAGGTGACAATACTTATGAATTGTCCTGGGATGGACATAATTGGCGACCAATCGTATTCGATAGTAATTACGGTATGGTGGAAAAAATTATTAAAGTTGCCGATTCCTACATTGATTTGGATCAATTTGATGGGCGTAATTGGTCTACTGGTAATCCGTTTGAACATGTCCGAATTCATAAAATTATACAAATGGACAATTCTACATTGGAAGACCATTACATTGCCATTTGCACAAGTGATTATCAAGGTATCCATCCATGGGGAATAATTCTAGAGTCGAAACAAGAATTAAGAAAGTATTTAGAAGTAAACTATCGGGATCAATATTATAATGAACTTATTTCATTATAAAGGAAGTTTACAAAAAATCTTTTTCAAATGTTTATTGAAGATAAAGAGAGTTCGGGAAATCTATAGGAAAAGCGTTGGCAGCCATAAATGTGGTTGTTTCTTGATAGTGACGTAGATATCCCTCTCATGATATGAAAAAACTGGAAAAAGTAGCAAAAAAAGAAGGAGGAATTTAATGTGAAAACAGTAAATTATAACGATGGAATGCTAGAAAGAAGAAGATCAAAACGGGCGGGCTTTATTCTAAACGGAGAATACATCCCGTTCGATCAGGCAGAGGAAAAAAAGATAGCCGTCATCAAAAAGATCGGCTACAAAAAAGCGGGCATTTGGTCCCGCACTGATTATGAAATAACAACAAACTCGGCGACATTTGTAATGGGTTATCACCCATTCAATTGGTTTTCAGAGGATAAACAAGAAATGATAGATTTCATTGTTAAAATTAATCAAGATATTAACAATGAGATAACAGAGGAGGAAGCAATAATCTTCTTGGAAAACGAATTCCCTGAGGAATGGGCAAAAGCTCTTTCCAAGGAAGAAAATATTGGTAAATTAATATAAAAAGATGGGTTAGTCCCATCTTTTTTTGTTAAGGAATTAAAGAATAGGGGAAAGGAATGTATAATTATGGATATTCAATTAATTAGTAGCGAAAATGCTAAGAAAATTATTGATAGCGGTTTTGATTCAGGACTTTATGAACCAATTGGCTTATATATTGTTAAGGATAACAACATGTGGGTAGGAATTGATAATTCCAAAGGGTATTGCTTTGTGGAAGAATCAAAAAGTAAGAATTCAATTGTTCAATGGCTTCTTGGGGAAATAGATACAGAGAGTCTTTATGAGTTGAATATTTCCGAAGAAAATGTGGAGTAAATGGGTTGCAATTATATGAGTGTTTATATTGTTTTATCATGCAAACCATGGTAAATTAATAATAAAATAAAATATTAAAAACAGGAATACCCTGAGAAAATGCCTAGCTTTTTAGGCTTTTCGGGGTATTCTTTTTTTGTGAGGTGCGACTTATGTGTTCAAAAACATCATTAGAGGAAAAACGTAAAGAACAAATTGACTATTACATAAAAAGTAAATGTAATTTGTCTGATCCAAAGCTACTCGCAATTTCACAAGAATTAGACAACATGATCTGTAAGAATATGGGCGGTCAAAAGTAATATCGTTACTTATCATTTGATTAATTTAATAAGGAGGTATTTCCTTTGAATTTAAATTTTTATAAACTGAGAACATACAAAGAAACAAAGGAAATTTTACTGGATGGTAATGATGCTATCTCAATAAAAAAAATGTCAAATTCTCATCTTAATGAGTTTAATATTGAAGTAAATGCATTGATGGAATTACAAGGCTGCCAAGCAGTACCTAAACTTTATGCTTACAATTATTCGGAAAAAGAAATTTATACGGAAAGAATAATAGGTGAGAATATCTTCAATTATTGTCGAAACAATAATAAAAATGTTGACAGTTTCAAAGAAGAAGTTCGTTCTGCACTATATGAAATGGTAGATAGAGGATGGCTTTATACTAATTTAAGAAGTAAAAACATTATTGTTTCTTCAAACGATAGCAAAATAAAAATTTTAGATTATAGCCAATGTGTCCGGATTTTAAGAAAAGATATTGAAAGCAGTAAGACAGTATCAAAAAAATACGTAGATGATGAAATTAAAAAATTTGTTTGTCTGTTTTCTTTCAAGATACCTCTATCAATATACTAAAGTGAACCAACGAATTATCAAGTATTAAGTAGTTTTACAAGGTTTAAAAGACAAAAAATTTTTGTACAAAAATAGCTATTAAACGCTAATGAGATGGAAATTGTATAAACTTTTTTGTCCTATTTGTACACACTTTTATGTTTGGGATGTTTAATGATAAAAATTGCAAGTGGTCTGAGAACTATTCGTATAATACTTATTTTACGAAATAATTAAGACAATAAAATATTTGTTTGCTATAATTAAAGTATCGATGTATATGAGATTAACAAGATTTCATTAATATACATAAAATTAGTAAGTTTAGAAAGAAGGGTCCGTATATGAGTACAAATGTTTCCAAAAAAAAACGGGATGCTTTAATTTCAAAAATCAATCAAATTAAGACATACTTTGAAAATACTAAACAAGATGAAAATGCTCAACGTTTTTTAACATATTTGTATGAAATTGAAAAAGATATTCAAAGAAAAAAGTTTGGGCTAGTTTATGAAGAACATCTTGAAGATATTGATATAATCTTAAAAAAAAATACTCCTGTTCTTTCTGAAGAAAAAGACCTTTTTATCAACAATGGCGGAAAAATGAATTTCTTAATTGAAGGTGATAACCTTGCAGCACTTGAAATATTAGATAAAACCCATAAAGAGGCTATTGATGTTATTCTGATAGACCCACCCTACAATACTTTAAAAGAAGGTTTCACTTACTCTGATAAAAAGGTAGACGGAAATGATTCCTTTCGTCATTCTAAATGGATTTCGTTTATGCAGAAAAGATTAATCATTTCTAAAAAACTACTTTCAGATCAAGGTGCTATTTTTATTCATATTGATGAGAATGAATTTGCTCAGTTAAAATTATTGTGCGACGAAATTTTTGGAGAAGAAAACTTTATAGAATGCTTAATATGGAATAAAAGAGTACCCAAAAATGATAAAGGAATTGGAAATATTCATGAATACATTCTCCTTTATGCAAAAAATAGCGAGTTTAAATATAAATTTATGATGCAAAAAGATGGACTTGATGAAATCTATTCTTTAATTGAAGAATGCAAAAAGAAGAATGTTTCTATTGAAGAAACAGAAAGACGACTGAAACAATTGTATAAAAAGAATGTTTATGATAGAGGTATTACCTTATATAATGCTGTTTCTCCTGATTATGAAATATGGGGGAAAATTAATTTAAGTTGGCCTAATGGGAATACATTTGGACCGAGATATACTGTTCTCCACCCTGTTACAAAAAAACCAGTAAAAGTACCGGATAGAGGTTGGCGCTGGAGTGAGAAAACATTTAAAAGTAAATTGGACTACGATAATGTTATTGAACGTTATGATGGTAGTTACATTTGTGGAGAAATTTGGTTTGCTAAAGATGAAAAAACACAACCCAGTGCCATTAAGTACCTAAAAGATGTTGATAGGATGTTGTTACGTTCAATAATCAGTACAAAAAGTGATGGCGGCATAGAATTAGAAAAGTATTTTGGAAAGAAAAGCATTTTTGCTTACCCTAAACCAACTAAATTAATAAAAATATTGATAGATTCTATTACTTATAACAATAAAGACTGTACTATATTGGACTACTTTGCGGGTTCAGGTACGACAGGACAAGCAGTTTTAGAGTTAAATTTGGAAGATGGTGGAAATCGAAATTTCATTTTAGTAACTAATAATCAGAATGATATATGTAGAAATATTACTTATGAAAGGATTAGAAAAGTAAACGAAGATTTAGGGAAGCCTACAAGTCTTAAATATTACAAGATTGATTATGTTCCTATATCTGAAAGACTTTATTATGAATATGCAGACGAACTTCTCAAACATATACGTGAACTCGTTGAGTTGGAAAATGCAATCAATTTTACAGATAATAGTGAGCTCACTATTATCTTAGAAGATAGTGAACTAGAAAACTTTATACTAGATACTGAACAGATTAAAAAATGTAAAATAGTCTATCTTGGTCACAACGTTTTACCTACTGGTGAACAAGAAAAAATACTTAGAAAAAACAAAATACAAGTAAACGTTATACCTGATTATTATTATAAAGAACTCAGGGGGTAATTATTACTATGATTAGATTAGCTGATTTTCAATTAGATGCAGTAGGTCGACTATTAGAAAGTATGGAAGAAAATAATAAAGAAATAATTTTAAAAAGCCCTACCGGTTCAGGGAAAACTATTATACTCAATCATTTTATGGATGAGTATGGAAGAGGTCATATCAATAATGTATTTATTTGGTTAACTCCAGGTAAAGGTAATCTTGAAGAACAAAGTAAAATGAAAATGGATAGATACATTCACAATAGTTCAACAAAACTACTGAAAGAGGTTATGACTGAAGGTTTTAAAGAAAATGATGCTTGTTTCATTAACTGGGAAAAATTGACTAAAAAAGGAAATACAGCGCTAAGGGAAAGCGAAAAAATAAATTTTCAAGGACATATTCGAAATGCTCTTAATGATGGTCTTGAGTTTATTGTGATTGTTGATGAATCCCATCAAAATGATACGGTAAAAGCCGATGATATTATTACACTTTTCAAACCAAAAAAAATAATACGAGCATCTGCTACACCTAAGAATTATGCTAATGTAACTATGATTGAAGTTAAAGAGCATGATGTTATTGCATCTGGGCTTATCAAGAAGATGTTAGTTATAAACGAAGACTTTGAAAAAAATGTTCAAGTAGAGAGCCAAGTTAGCTATTTATTAGATAAAGCATTGAAAAAACAAATGGAATTAAAACAAACATTAGAAGAAAATAAATCGGATGTTAATCCCCTTATCATCATACAGTTATCAAATAACAACGATAGTTTATTAGATGAAGTGGAACGTTATTTAACCACACAAAATGTTACATATGAAAATGGTTTGTTAGCAGTTTGGCTAGATAAAAAGAAACAAAACCTTGAAGAAATAGAAGAAAATCAAGCAAAACCAATAGCTGTAATTATTAAACAAGCGATAGCCACTGGGTGGGATTGCCCAAGAGCATATATTCTTGTAAAACTTCGTGAAAACACTAATGAAACTTTTGAAATTCAAACCATCGGTAGAATCAGAAGAATGCCAGAAGCAAAACATTATGAGAATGATTTATTAGACTCATGCTATCTCTATACACTTGATGAAAAATTCACAGAAGGTGTAAAAATGCATTTGGGAAAAGGTGCACTAGAAGCGGTTAAACTTTTTCTAAAACCAGAATACCGTGATATTACCTTAGTGACAGAGCAGAAAATCAATTATGCAATTGCAAGAGATGCTACAAAAGCGTTACAAACCTTAATTTCATATTATAAGAATAAATATGGATTGTCGGGAAAAACAAAGGAAAATCAATTGCGACTAACAACTGAAGGGTATGTTTTTTCAGATCAAATAGTAAAAAAGACAAGGACAGGAGAAGTGCATACTCTCAACATCAAGGAGTTTAATGAACTAGAAAATGTCAACTTGGTTGAACCATTAAATACACATAAACACGGTCGAGAATACCATCATCGGGTCAGTCTATTAGGTGTAAAAGTTGGTCTTCCCTATGAACATATTAATACAATTATTAGAAGACTTTTTGATAAAAATGTTCGTTATGATAAAAAGATTCTACGTTTAGAAACAAAAGACGTATATGCATTTGTTATAAATAATTTTGATAAGTTGAAAGAAGATTTTATTGAGGCGGCTACTAGCGTATTTACGCACCCTTCCTTTTCATTAGAAAGCTATGATGAAAAAATAATAAAAATACCTAGAGAACTCTTGTTTACTTATGACAAAAATAATAAGGTTCAACGTGAATATAAAAGTAATGTATATAAAGGTTATCTCTCCTCAGCAGAGATTCGCTCTGATTCTGAAAAAACATTCGAAAAGTTTTGCGAGGAGTCAGTCCTAGTTGATTGGGTTTATAAAAATGGCGATAAAGGAAATGAATATTTATCAATCGTTTATCAAGATAACTTGGGTAACTATAAATCTTTTTATCCTGACTATATAATTTCCAGTAAAGGAAAAATATGGATTATTGAAACTAAAGGTGGTTTCAATAGAGTAGGAGGAAGTGAAGATATAGACAAGTTTTCCCCTAAAAAGTTTGAAGTGCTTAAGAATTATTTAATTAAGCATAATCTCAAAGGAGGATTTGTACGCAAAGATAAACGCAATAACGAGTTATTTATCTGCACCGATAATTATATAGATGACATTAACAGTGATGAATGGAAACTATTAGAAGAAGTTTTATCTCAGTAAAGTTACATTGTTTCTTTTAAATAAGATGTTCGTTTCAACCTTATTTCATATTTTGAGAATTTAGGCTTATATACCAATCATAAATGTAATACCAGTTGATTAGTTGATAATAATGAAGACATGGCATAATAAGTGATGCTTCTATATATTGTTTGAGTAAGTTAAAGATTAATGGCATAAAAAATTTAAATAAATATCCACATAACTAATTCGTAAAAATTGTATTATACGAACACTTGTTTCATTAAGGGAGGGATTGTTTTGGCAGTTACCAAGCAACATGAATACTACGAAAAACGGTTAGAGGAATTATTAATAGAAATGCCCTATTTTGTTGAAAAGTATGTTGATGATAAGTTAGATATCCGATCCCCTCTTACACTCTTCAATTATGTACGGGATTTCAAGGAGTTTTTTGAATGGTTGATGGCCGAGCAAATTGTTGAATGTGATTCTATAAAGTCGTTCCCGCCTGAATCTCTTGAAACATTATCATTAAATGATGCAAACAATTACTTTAAACATCTTTCTCGAAAAAAGTATAAAGTTTCTCAAAAAGATGGCGAAACTAAACAAATAGATGCCAAAACGGTAAATCGTAAAAAGTCTTCCCTCCGCTCTCTCTTTAAGTATTTAACAGTAGAGGCGGAAATTGCAACCGGCAAACCTTATTTTGAACGAAATGTCATGGCGAAAATACCTATAAAAAAAGTATCAGAAACGTTTAATGAGCGATCAAAAAAAATCACGGAGAAGATATTCGTTGATGACATGGATATACATTTCTTAGAGTTTGTCCAAAATGATTATGAATACCTTCTCTCCCCTGCTCAAAAACGGTATTTTCGTAGAGATAAAGAAAGAGATTTTGCAATCTTATCTCTATTTTTGGGGAGCGGCGTCCGTGTAAATGAGCTTTCAAATTTACGATTGAAAGACGTTGATTTCACGAATAAAGAAATTAGTGTTATTCGTAAAGGTGGTAAAAAGGATACAGTTTCTGTTACTCCCTCTTCCCTTGATGTTCTTGCATCTTATTTAGACGTCAGAAAGAATATTTACAAAGCCGGTGATGGTGACAATGAATATGTTTTTGTGAAGGTGTATAATGGAAAAACTGCTCCTCTTACCAATCGAGCAATTGAAAATATTGTCTATAAGTATACAAAAGCTTTTGATAAACGAATGTCTCCCCATAAGTTAAGACATACGTATGCTACAAATTTAGCAGAGCAAACCGGTGGGGATATTCCTTTAATAATGAACCAACTAGGTCATACAAATTCTGATATTTCCCTTTTATATATCAATACAACAAGGAAAAAACAAAGAATGGCTGCCGAAAAGATGGATCAAAGGAGAAGTAGAAAAAGCAGATGATATATAAAAAGCCCTACCCTGTAAAAAACGGGGGAAAGGCTTTTTTTTATGGCTTTAGGACTTTTAGTCAGTTTTGCTTGTGAAACAATAAACCACCTGCTATACCAGGTGTGAGATGATGGTTATATCAAAAAATCTATTGAAGGACAATCTCATGCCAAATATTTATTCTCTCTACATCGGGCTTTCAATATACACATGTTAATGAGTATTCCACCAAAGATATCTGTAGTAAAAAAATATGACCCATTTAAGGGTAGTAAGTAATATAAACATAGCATCTAAATGAAAGCCAGCTCCTTGAGACGCCTGTCGGTAGTTTAGGCTTATAGCCTTTGTGTAAACCACCCTTTGGAAGGGTGGTTATGATTTTATTTCATCCAAAATCCGATAGAGATTAATAGATTTTGTATAATAGATAGGCTTGTCCTCTGTGATTGCGTGAGCTTTTGCCGCCCACATTGCGGCATGAGACACAAATTTTGTTAAAATCACTAATTCGTCGGATTGATTGAGTAAAGCATAAAATTTATTATCTAAGGTCATACCTTCGTGGGTTAGCACCGTGCATTCCTCGACTTCTTTCGCTTGTTCCCCCCTTTCTCCTCCTATTATTCCTATCGTCAATCCGCTAAGGTTTCTCTTCTTTCTAGGTGTTATTTCAGGTTCGATAGGTGATTCTTCGATAACGGCTGGCTTTTCAGTTTCTGTTTCTTTCGGTTGCTCTTTAATCAGTTCGGCAACAAGATTTTTGAGTTCATGAATTTTTCGGATATCGTTTGGATCACGGCTAATAACAGTTTTATTTTTTCTTTCTTTTTCAAAAGATTGATATAATTCATTTAACTTTTTATTTTTAACTTCAATCTCTACTCGCAACTCTTGTATTTGTTTATGTCTGGCTCGTAATTTCGCTAACAAACGATTGTTGTCGTCTGAAAGCTGACTAATCCGGCTAAACAAAAATGCATTATCCCCTCTATCTTTACGGACCACTTTAGCAATCATATCCGTACGTAATCGCTCTTGTATATCTTCCATCGGCCAATTTAGGACTACATAACGTGTTCTGAACAATCCAAATCGCTTTGCTTCGGATTCCACGTCCCTCCCCATTGGACCGATGTCCAACATCTCATTATAAATGTAGTTTATTTTAAATAAAAAAATCCCTAGAGCCTATAACAATGTATAGGGATAGGGATTCTTTAAACACTAATTTTTTTTTCTTTTTCTAACTCATCGTAGTATCTTTTCTCTGCACTTCTTATGATGGAAAGAATCTTATTTTTAATCTTTTTGCCCTCGAAAATCGAATCCGCACGTAACATCCGAATACGCAGTCTCGATATTTCCAATTGTTCTTCTTCCGTTAGAATATCCTTCATCTTTGGCATGTTCCTTAGACCTCCTAAATTCAGTCTATCTATAATTAGTATACCATAGTCACCTTGTCATTTTGTATAGAGAACCACCTATATTTTGTTATTCTTTTTTTCTGGTTCGGAATCCAAAACATTTTGGATTTCATCGTCATATTGGCTTAGCCATTTTTGTGAAATACGGTCAACAATAGATTGTCCTAAATATCCGCCGATAATAGCAAGGATATAGACTCGTTCCTTATCAGAAGGAACGGCTAACAAAACCATTAAAATGGCTCCTACTCCGCCCCATAACATGTCTAATAAAAATCCAGGATTCCATGAATCTTTATTCTTACGAGGCTTTTTGATGAGACCTTTGTTTTTATTAGCATGTGCCAAGACACCTAACAACATACCAATTATTGTTACCTCTACCCAAATAGGAAAATGTAACATGCTATCACCTCCGTTAAAATTTGCAAAAAAAACAACCTTTAGGTGATAGATTTTTAACTTACAATAATTGTAAGTTAAAAGCCATCAACCCAAAGGTTGCATTGATTGTTCGTGTAATTTAGCTAATCCTATAAAGGATTGCATAAAAATAAAAAAATAAAATAGTATTACATTTTTATTATATTGTATCCCTTTAAAAGAGGCAACCGGTAATTACCCACCCTCTATATATTTTGGACTATGAGGAAAAAAACGTTCTTAAATTAGGAAAACGTTCATCCTATTTCTTGGTGAACCTTTTTTACCGGTACGGGTAAATAGGTAAATCAAGGTGGTTTTTTAGTTACCTTTGCAATATAATCAATCATTTCTTGTATTGGATAACGAACAAGCGAGTGTTTCTGTGCATATTTCACGTTATATCTTTTTTCTAGAAGGACCACTAGCTGTTCAATTGTTAACTCCCCTCTTTGCACCTTATTAAAATGATTAAGAACGATTGATTTCCAAGTCATTCCTTCGGTTATAATAAATGCTTCTCCTTGGACTTGATGATTCAAAATTTGTTTTAACAATTTTCGTCTTTTCATCTGCTTTCTCTCATTTTCTGTCAAAATGTACTCCTCCCTTCAATAAAAAAGGACAAACCCAAGATTAGCTTACACTCATGAATAAGCATAAATCCTGGGTTTGTCCCATTTGAAGACATTAAAATTTTATACTTTATTTTATTTTACCATAATGTTAACACTAGGTGAAACTCCTGCTTTATAATTAAAGTGTTATTTTGAAAATAATAAAGGAATGATTAAATTAGAACGAATGTTCTGTGCATATTGTGGTAAAGAGTAATATTGAGACCGTACAATGGAAACATCTATATCGTTTTGGGAGTAAAGGTGAAGATGGACATATAACAACTAGTTAATACCAAACCTTCAACAAGTTAACCGGAGCGGGAAATACACCAGTACTAGTAAGTCGGTGGATATTTTAATTATTCTTTAAACACATTCCGCTCCACTGGTAATTTTTTTAAAGAAGTATACACTAAAATCTTTTTAAGTGAGTAATAATGGATTTTTGTACTTTTATTGAATTTCCCTCTAATTTAATTGTTTCAATAAAGTCCAGATATACAATTGTTATGACTTGTTCAACGGATATATCTAGATTGTTCATTTTGGGGCTTAAATCAAAGAGTAAGACTTCCCCCCTCATTATTTCTGACTCTTTCATTTTAACCGTTAAATATGCCATTTTTTCTTGATTTTCGTTAGGGATTTCTTCTTCAATAGTGTGAAATTGTAGTAGAGTTTTAGTTACTGGTTTCATGATTGTTTTCTGTTTTTTGGTGGAATGAAAATACTTATTGTAACTATTTATTAGGTAATGAGATATTTGTTCATTTTTTGCACCTTGTTTTATTTGGGTTAGGAAGTCGTCATATAGTAAATGTAAAAGTTCGCCTATTCCAAAAAACAAAGGAAATTCCTGACCAAAATTATCTCTTAGATCTTCTAAAAAACATAAGCCACGCAAATAATCATAATAAGGCAAGACTATGTTTAGATTTTTACGTTTTGGTACAAAGTGTCGAAAAAAACCAAACGGTTCGGTATATGATGAAAGCTCCCTGTTTAAAAGCCCTAAACTACTGTATAATTTCTTCAATATTCACCTCTCCTTTGTCTAATAAATTTATTAGGGAATTAATGATGTGAAAAACAACTCGACGATCATTAAGATTCTTTTGTACACTCAAACCATGAGGACCACTTATAAACAATTCATACTCTGTCTTGAGTAAGTTCGTGTGCATGTACACTTTTGTATCTTTATAGGTATGACACCATTTGACTAGTTCAATGTGTTTTAATCCATATCGCAATAAGGCAGTGTTAAATTTAGTTTGAGTAATTCCGTCCTTTCCTTGAAGTTCACAAATTCTTTTCGCTTCCTTGCTATAGCTTTTTAATTTTATTTGATTGATCGAGTCAATGGGAAATTTAATATTATGTGTTTTGTCATTTCGAGTTTTCCGATTGGTTTTTGACGATAAAGGTTTTAATTTTTTGTTCATTATTTCACTTTTCGAAAATAAAGGGTTAATATATCCCATTTCTTTCCCCCCTATTGCTTTTTTTGTTTTTAGCTTAAGGTCACTTTTCCATTTTTCCACTTTTACTAGATATATATATCAATGGGGGACAGGTTTAGAACTATATTTGTATATTTTTTTGAGGATTGGCCATACTAGGAATATAAATTGAAAAGAGGTGGGTGGTGTTTGTATGAATAAAAAAGCTAAAGAAAGAGAATTAGAATTTTTAAAAAAAGCAGCAAAAAAGGCGTCAAAGGCGGGCGTAAAAATTGTTAAGGTCAAAATTAAATAGACCATAAGAATATCTAAACTGGGTTACTTGATTACCTGGTTTTTTTTTTAGACTTTACTAAATAATATTATTGGTTTATAATTGACTAAAGGAAGTGTAATTTTCAGTGTTACCATTGCATAAAAGGATGTGAAACAAGATGAATACTATACTCAGTATTGCAAACGGCTTGTATCAATATCATAAAGGAAAACAGACTGGTCTTCCGGGTTTAATAGGTATTCTATTAGCTTTGTTAACGGTGTGGCAATGGGACAACATTTTACCTATTCTTCATAAATTGGGTATCGTCAATTTTTTCGATAAAATTGGATTAATTTATGATGAACCTTATATGACCGGATTCGCTATATTCAGCTTTATTTTTAAATTAGTTATAGTTTACTGCGGTTTAGTGCTATTAGTGCTTGCAATTGTTTTATTGATGGCAGTTCTTTTCAACAATGAAAAATTTGTTATGTATGTGTTACTCCCAATTATGATACTTGTATCTATACCGATTATCTATATATTTGTCATTTTAGACTCCATAATCAACTGGAAAAAGCATAAGCAATATAACGAAGAATTAAAAAGAAAAGAACATGAAAACAGAATGTTGGAATTAAAAAGTATGTATGAAATTGTTTTAACGAAGAATCCTGCCCTAAAAGAACTATTTGAGCAACACTCGACAGAAATTAAAAAGGAAGAGGCATTTATTCGCTTAAATCGTTTGCCGATGTATGGTGATGATTTATATGTGTTAGGTTTTTCTAATTTTGGAGAACCCTTTATTCTTACACCCCGTCCATTAAATGTGGAAAATGACAATTTTAAAAAGAGGGAATTGTCCTGTTGTGCATTTCGTATCGCTTACAAACATCAAGAAACAGATACAAAAACGACATACTCAACGAATAAATTTGCTATTGATTGGTCAGTAAGCGATGTTGGAATTTATTCTTTTGATACTTTTGATCATTTCTTTATTACAAATAATAAAGAAATGGAAAGAGCCTTTGATAAGTTAAACAAAGTTTTAGAAATAGAAATTTACAACGAGCAAAAGAAGTACTTTACTAGCAAAAATAAACTTCTTGATGACATTAGTAATGCTAAGACAAAAGGAGCTTTTGAAAGCCTAGTTAAACAAATGGACAAATTTGATGTACCAAATGACGGGGTAGTCAGCATGATGATGGCTAACGAGAGATCAACAGGAGTGTAATAAACAAAATGGATATAATAGCAGAATTACAGAGACATAAACATGCATTAACCACAGTGAAGAGATGGGATGAATATGCCAAATTGCATAATCTCCCGTCGTCTGTATCCTTAATTTATTCCTTTGGCTCCTGGACTAAGGTAAAACAAGCATTGGGATTACCTACTTTTAAAAGTAGGTATACATTTAATGAATTAGAACAAATTGCCTATCAAAATAAGGAATATTTCCGAAGTAAATTAACATGGGATGATTATGCTAAGAAAAATCATTTTCCTTCATCAAGTACCTTTATTAAGGCTTTTGGTAGTTGGAATAATTTAAAAAAACATATTGGTATTAACATCACAAATAATAAGCGGAGCACATATACTAAGGAAATCATTATGAACATAATGAAAAAACATGCAGATCATTATATCAATCGTACACAATGGGATGAATATGCTAAAGAACATAAACTTCCAACGTATAAAACGATAAGAACATATCTAACTTATGATGAATTGGCTACATTGATAAATAAAAAGATTTTATCTAAAGATGACTTGATTAAAATTGCCCTGGAACATTCGCAGCAGTTTTTATCCATGAGTATGAAAAAATGGGATGATTACGCTAAAGAAAAAGGTTTGCCTTCCAGCTTTATCTATTTTAAAACTTTTGGTTCATGGATAAAGGCCAAGGCTGAAGTACGATTATATCTATAAAAAAAGCCGCACAGGTTTTATTAACTAAGTGCGGTTTCTATTTGCTCGATCATAGTTAAAGCAGATGTTGAAATGACGTAAACGGAATGTTCCTCATCCTGTTCATCGTGTATATCATTAAATGATTCTACAGTAAAATTTACTTTTGCTTCTTGGCCATCTTCATAAATAAAGGTGAGAGTAATTTCGTTTGTCGATTCGTTCAAGAGCCCTCTATTTTCTTTATAATGGATTTCTTTTATTTTTCCTTCTCTTGTCATTTGTTTAATCAAATCTAAAGCAACTTCATTTTTATCTGGGTTGTCAAATGTAAAAAGGTCTTTCGAGATAGTTTCTGGATTAAAACAGGAAATAAATAAATCAGTATTTTTTATTGTTAACCCAGTAATGAAATATTTTATTAGTTTAACCTTTGGATCTTCGTTATCTTGCGTTTTGGCAGGTGCATGGGAAAATGCTACGTCATTGTTCTCCTCTCCGCCCAACTGTTCATTCATCCATTCGTTCGTATCTTGGACATATTGATTGATTGCTTTCATTTCAGCTAAAACTTCATTTTGAGAATCTTGAATATCAATTATTTCATAATTCGTTTTTACATTGAAGGCCCAATACACAACAATGACAGCAATTACCATAAATCCCATTGCAATAAGGGTTTTACTTTTATTCATTGTTTCATTTCCCACTCTTTCCTTTTTCTAATTCTTCTCCCAATACTTTCAAATTATTGATGAAAGTCGCATGGTCCGTTTTTATAGCAAGATAGTCAGTTCGAAGTAGTTCTTTATCTATTTCATCATCAGGATTATTTGCCATATCAATTGCATCTAATAATAGTTGATGTGTTCGGTTAACCAAAAGAATAAATTGTTGCTGTGATTCAAAAAGATCGGGTTCTACATTTTCGCTTTCAACAGATGTAACAAGTTCATTCGACCTGTCTATTGTTTGGGTAAGAATGTTAGAAAATTGTTCTTTACTTAATTCTTTGGTATATACACCATCAACGGCATTGTTAAAAATAATTAAGATTTCCGACATTTCTTTGGAGTAATTTTGTACGGACTTTTCATATTTTTCAATGTAAGGGACATTTTCTTCTGTTATTTTTACATTACCAGTTGTACTATTATTCTTTGATTTAGAAGAACATGCACTAAGTGCACTTGTTAGAATAATAGCTATAAAGATGAGTAAGAATTTTTTCATACAAAGAAACCTCCTTAATTATGACTAAGGGGAACTATCCCCTTAGTTAACTTTTTATAAAGGAATGAATCCGGCCGGATTGAGAGCATTTGATTTTGATGAATTCCATGAATCTCGATGAATTTCAAAGTGTAAATGGACACCATCAGATTGACCAGTTGCCCCCATATAACCCAAAAATTGCCCTTGTTTTACTTGAGCACCTTCAATAACAGCTCTATTTTGCATATGTGCGTATACAGTTTCAAATTGCATTCCGTTTATAGTGTGCTTGATAAAAACTACATTTCCATAACTGGAAGATAAATAGGACCTAGTAACGACCCCGTCCGCTGCGGCAACAATCGGTACGTTCGTCCTTCCTCCTCCACCTATATCAATGCCATAGTGTTTGCTATTTCCACGAGAACCAAATCCTGATGTGACTTTGCCGGTGGCCGGTCTCATGAAGCTTCCCGGTTGAAGTGGTGGAATTTCTCCTCCTCCTTCGTACGTCGCAGCGTTTTTAAATGTTTCAGCACTTTGCAAAACTTTATTCACGTACCAATCTGCGTGATTATATGCCCAAATGGCTTTTCTAGGGTCTTGAGCGTACCCGTTGGCCGAGAGATAGGCAGCAGCAGTGTATATCGCATCTGCATTATTCCACGGATCCGCCTTTCCGTCTCCATCTCCATCTTTTCCATATCCCCTTCCACTTGAAATCACTGACAAACTGGTAATGTCTAAGGAGGAAGAAACTAATCCACCACCAATGTTGTATTTCCAACCAACCCAAGTGGCAGGCATAAATTGCATAGGACCGATAGCACCCACTGATGAAATCATCGTAGAATGTGTAGAAAATCCAGTTTCAACGAAATGGAGAGCGGCAAGAACAAACCAAGGAACTCCATACTGCTTTTCCGCACCCCGATAATATTGCATGAACTCTGCTGGTACACCGGCACCTGGGATAACCGTTCCGTCAAAATATGTATATCCCCCATTCAAACCTCCATTGGATTGTAACCAACCAGTATAATTCATAGTTTTTCCAGTGAATAGGTAGTTGACTTCAATAAGCTGTTTATCTTTTAATCCAAGACCATAAGAATTTAAGACATTATCTAAATAAGAATAATCAGTTGTTGAATTAGAACGAGAAGTAAAGTATTGCTGTTTGGTTTTTGTCACGGTTTTGACTTCTATTTTTCTTGTCTTTTCAACAAGTACCTCCCGTTGCTTTTCAACGGCTACTTTTCTAGTTTTTTGGACAATTTGTTCCTTATATCGTGTTTCTGTTACGGTTCTATATTTTGTAACTTTTTCTTCTCGAAATTTTGTTACAGTTTCAGTTACAAAAACAAAACGAAAACCATTCCAAACTTTCTTTTGTACCGTTTCGGTATATGGAACTCTTTCAGTTGTTACATAAGGGACTTGATAAGTCACTTCATAAGGGACGAGTTCGCGTACATGATAGGGTTCGTCTATGACTTCGGTATATGTCTCTATTACTTTGTCTATATATTTTTCTTCACGATAGGTAATGACTTCCTTCGATGACCAAGGTGTCTCTTCAGGTTCGTAAATAAACTGAGTATAGCCATTCCAATAGTCTACATGATCAAGTTTAGATACCCAATTGTCAGTCTGGATTATGGGTCCTTCACTTATTAACTTACCATCCTCATATACAAGAATTTGTGTTTTTTTCCACTCATTGTAAGATCCATAATCGAAAGTAGGTGCTAATTTACTGGCCATTTTATCAATGACCCCTTTTATTTCTTTTTCTGTGAATACGTCTAATTGAATAGTTGCAGCTATCAGTTCTTCAGGAACACGGTAGGGTCTTTCCCAAGAACTATTCATATCTACGGTACTATTAGCCTTTTTTACGATATAATTATAGATTTCTCTTTCTTCTCCCTCTAAGCCCTCTCCTGTTCCAAACATGGCAGTTAGAGCCATCGAAATGATAACCACAGAAATGATAATGAAAAACCCCGTTAATATGGCAGGAATTCCTATCCAACCAATAAGCCACATAAATACTTTTGAGAGGACAGCAGCAAAACGATTCACTGCTGCCTTTATTAACTTTTTAGCAACCTTTGCCCCTTTTTTAAGGAGTTTTCTTTTTCCTTTACTTACCTGTTTATCAACTATCCTCCTAGCAACGGAACGTTCTTGTTCTTCTTGAAAACCCATTGCCCTCACCTACCTTAATGGCTCGGTTAAGCTTTTTTCTCTATATTTTTCACTCTGTTTTCTTGCCATATTTCGCTTGTTAGGAGGCATTCTTGGAATTAAATCGTTTGGTGTTAAAGTAGTTGTATAATCGTTATAATCAAATATTTCATTATCAATTTGCTTTTGTGTACCCTTAATTTCCAATCTTGTATTTTTTACATCGCATGTACGGTAAATTACCTCATTTGGTGTTAGTCGGGCATCACCGGGACCATATTGAGATATACGATATTGCCTACCATCCTTTTGCCCAACTAAATAGCTTCTATTCCGATCAACAATCATTTGAATATTTGTCATGTCCTTTATTGCATCTCTCAAATAATATTGGCCGCTATCTACTGCTTGATTGTAACTTTGCACTTCATTAACAATTCGTGGAGATTGTGGAGTATTTCTGTTTGCTACAAGTTTATTCGGATCTATATTAATGCTCCTATTTAACGAAATTCGACCTCCACCACTATCCTCTTTATAAACAGGTGAGACAGGGGACAAATGTCCGTTATCAATTGATAAATCCTGATAAATCGTTTCTCCTTTCTTTAAACTGGAGTCTCCAGTAGATATTCTAGAAACCGTTTGGACTTGTCCGGTCTTATTTCGAACTTGAAGAACTGTTTGGTTGGCAGTCGTCACAATACGAATAGCACCATTGGGAATCTTTGTTCCAGTATCATCAGTTACAGTTTGAACCATGTGTTGAATATCTGCCATTTCCGCAGTTTGTTCGTTCACAGCTTTGTTATAAGGGTTCATTTTCATACCCAATTTTGCGCCCTTTTTATAGCCGTTAACGCCACCAATTACTCCAACTGTATAGGCTACCGCATTTCTAAAACCAGCTTGTTTTTCTACAGCATTAACAGGTGTGTAATTTTGATAACCTGAAACAAATTGATTAACACCTTCTTGTAAGATAGATATACCTTTTTCTTGAATACCTGACAATACACCTTGTGCATAGTTAGCCGGTTTTGAAATTTCTTCTTGTATCGCCATCATTCCTAATTTTGAAGCTTGACCAACCCGGGATTCCCCGACAAATTGACTTATTTCTTTGATTCCAGATGCACCTGTAACAAAAGAACTAGCTGCTATTACACTGGCTCCTACTGCTCGGGCCACAGGATTTTTAATAACACGATGATTTAATGGAATCATTCTCGGTAAGCTACTAGCCAACTCGCTGACATTTTCATTAAACCGTTTAGGAGCCTCTACTTGGTGCCACTGTTGAAGTCCTTCTTCCTGTGTCTGAAATTGCCCGGAATTAATGCCATCATTAATATATTGGGTCATACCAGCAGAAGTTTTTTGCTCTGCTAAACGATTCAGTAACATTTCTCTATTTACTGACTTTCCTGAATATAAGGAAACGGGTTTTACACTACTCGTTGCTTGTTTTACTGCTTGTACAGTTTCTCTTGAACCTTTTCCGAGAACATCTGCTACACTTGTTCCAACTTCATTGGCAAATGCTTCCTTATCTACGAATGATATTGGATTTGGTGCATTATAACTTAATTTACTTGCTACTTGATTAACAACACCACTAATTTCTTGTCGTTTATTAGCTACAGCATTTTGCCAAGCAGCTGAACGGTTTTGATTATGCTGTTGTATTACGGTCGAAGACGCATTTTCTGGTAACGGGTTACTTTTATCGTAGTTAGTAAGGAATTTTTCTTGATTATCCTTCGCCCATGTATTGGTTAATTTGTCTACAGTCGAATTAACTAATTCAGAAGTCTTTGCAGGCTGTTGATTTGCACTTGGCACATTATTTACCGCTTTTTTAATAATTGAGTTGGCTTGAGAACTACTCATATTCATTTTTGAAGCTATCTCTTGGCCCATTTGTTCAATAAATTGTTCTTTATTAATTAATTGATCTGATGTATTTGCTCCATTTGTAAATTTTGTTGCTGTGTTTTCGGCAGTTCGCTGGATAGCTTCTCGCTTGTTGTTTACTGCATTTTGCCATGCTGTTGCTCGGTTTTGATTGTGATTAGCAATCATTTCCTCACTTGCGTTGGCTGGAAGCGGGTTTTTTTGATCGTAATCAGCCATAAATGCATCTTTATTGTTTTTTGCCCAATTAGTGGTCAATGTGTCTACAGTAGTATCGACTAATTTCTTAGCATCAGCCATATTCCTATCGCCAGTAGATCCTATTGTATTTTTGATTAATTTTGTTGATTTATCAGGATCTAAACCAAGCATCTCTAGTTCCTGACCAACATCTTTAGCAAAGGCGTCAACATCTACTACAGATGACGTTCCTCCTATTTTAGAAAGAGTATTATTTGCGGATTGACGAATCTCATTTCGTTTATTTGCTATAGTATTTTGCCATGCCTTTTCTTTTTGTTTATTATGTTTGGCAATATCGTCGGCAGTTGCATTTGCAGGAAGTGGATTCTGTTGATCATATGCTGTATTGAAATTTTCCTTATTACGTTCTGCCCAATCGTTAGTTAAACTATCTACTGTTGAATTAACTAAATCTTCTGCCCTTGCATGTGGTTGATTTCCACGGTTAATTTGCCCAACAGTATTTCTAGCTTTTTCTAAAAATTCTCCTCTTTTTGCGTTAACCTCATTACCCCACATTTGGGAAAGTTGTGAATCACTGGCATCTGGGAATCTTTCTTTTAAATCCTTCATAAACAATTCTTTATTCTGACTGGCCCACTGAGTAGTTTCGTCTTCTGCAATTGTTTGGGCTAATTTCTCATCAGCTTCATCCTCGGCGTTTTGAATACCTTTAAACTTCTTAGAGCCTTCTTTAAATCCTGAATTTAGTCTATTAGCCACTCCTTGAGTAACAGCAGCCCCTGCTCTACCAATTGTTCCTCCAACAACACCACCCATTCCAAACCCAATTGTAGAGCCAACTATAGAGCCCATTGGTCCCATCGGTGAACCAGTAATGGCCCCAGCTGCACCAACAATTGCTTTTCCTGCTTTGGACATAATTTCACCAGATTTTAACATTCGTTCGGATTTTGCAGTAGAGCTTACATCTGTTCCGACGTTATTGAGAACCCCTTTTGATTTCTCTTCTTTCGATTCTGAATCCCCAACATTTTTATTATTTTTAAACCCTCTATAGGCTCCTTTTATTGTTTCCATTACTGATTTTTCACCTAATGCGCCCTTAAATGCACCGTATATACCGGTCAAGGCGCCTCCACCCATCATAGCAGCCGCTCGGTTAAGCCGCTCATGCATATCTCCTCCCAGACCAAATAATGCACGTATGGCTTCAGAAACAGGAATGAAAATAACATAAAGAATAACGGATTCAACTCCAGTTGTAGAAGCGCTTAGAAGAGCGATTGCCCAATAAAGCATAGCATGAATGGATTGCACCATGACCGTTCCGAATAACTCTTTCAACCAAGCCCAGGTAATCCCTTTGGTTTTGGGAATAAGATACAGTGTCACCATCAGCGGACCCATAATCATAAGCAGTAACAAGGTTAATTTTCGCATCATATAGTAAAAGTTTGCCCATATGGTTAAGCCAAGTAAGCAAAGATTAATAATTAACCAACCTATTACACCTTTACCCGTTTCTATACTATCCTTGAGTTCAAATAATTCCTCATGGGCGGCACCAAACACATTAATAATCGAATAATTCAGACCAAACATAATGTAATATAAGGTGTCTAAATTAAATAGCACTAAGCCTACAATGATTAAGTCTTTAAAAAAATCTAAAACATAGGTTCGGTTGGATGGATTAATTCCAGTTGACGATACTTTCATTCCACCTAAGATAATTCCTATTAAAATAGCAAAAATAGCTAACGTCATAAAGACTTTTACCCCAGGCCCAAATATATTTGTAATTTCATCTGTTTTAAAAATACCGTACGCTAAATCTCCATCTCCATCTCTACCAAAGATTAAATTTTTAAAAGTTGGTAAATTTTTAAATGGGGTAACAATCCATTCCCACATATCTCCAAATAGAGATTCAAAGAGGGCTCCTAGCTTATCGCCTAACACATCCATAAAAGTTATATCCTCCTTTCTATTGAAGGTTTCTCATTCGTTTCTGCTTCATTCTTTCCTCGTAAACAGCCGGATTGGATTCAATTAGGAATAACTCTTCTTCACTTGGATTGGTTTGTAGCCAAATTGAACTGTTCCCAATACGTAAGATTCCTTCCCCTTTTCCAGGCATTCCAAAAATTATCTCAAGCTCTCTTGCTGATAAATCGAAATTTTCTTCGATAGCTTTTCTATCAATCTTGTTTTGCTGAAGGAATAAATACGAATAAGTATTCTGTAAGATACCTCTTGCCTTGGGATTGATTACAAACCGAACAAAATCCTGCGAGGCTATGCGGAGTCCTGCATTTCTTTTTCGAGCCCTTCTTGCAAGTTTCTCCATAAATGAAACGGTTTGTTCAGAATCAATAAGCGTCCATGCTTCATCAGCATAAACAAATTTCTTTTTCGTTGCATTATCTGCATTTTTCACAAAATGTTCCCATAAGTAATTTAAAATAACGTGATAAGCAATAGGTTTTAAAAATCCTTCTTCCATTTTACTAATGTTAAAATTGACCAGACGTGCTTCTTGCAAGGATTGGTTAACTCCTTTTCCTAAATAAGTTTGTCCGTCAAAAATTGGTTTTGAACCCGTCCGTAAAAATGGGCGGATGGCCGCAATTATTCGTGAAGCTTTTGGTTCTTTGATATAATGCTCAGTTAGATATTCAAAGACATCTGAAATAGTAGGCTCAGGTTTTCTTACTTTAGATTGAATTAATTGATTATCAATTTGCACGACTTTGTTTTCAAACAGTGAATCTGGGTGAGATGTTAATTTCAACTTTTCTGTGTAGATGTACTGAATTGCTTCTTCCAAATAGTTTCTTTCAAAAACATCTAGTCCTTGATCTTCCCCATTTTTCCCTCTAACGATAATGTCAAAAAAATCTAATGAATCATTCAATTTTTCTTTCAATGGAACAAAACGAACATATTTTTTACCGTTCTTTTCAACAATTTCACGGTCATCTGTTTCTTCTAAAAGCTCTAGTTCTTCATCTTGTTCGTCAAGAGGAATGTCGCTAAAATTGATAGCTAGTGGATTGATGCATATATCCTCTTCTTCATTGATGTTCAGGTTTATTCCCCCAAGACGCTTGGTAATCCGAATAAACTCGCCTTCTGGGTCTATTAATCTTGCATAAATATTTGCTCCTGTAAGTTCACGAGCAATTAATAATTTCATTGCAACAGATTTACCACTACCGGAAATTCCAATAATAAACATGTTGTAATTCTGTGGACGGTATTCATCGTTACCAAAACTATTAATAAATTCAAGTTGTCCCGTAATTTGATTAATTCCTATGGGAACTCCCCCCATATACTTACCACTTCCACTAATGAATGGTGCGAAGGTAGATAAAGCTCGTCTGTCGATGTTCCGGTAGGAGTCTTGAATTTCGTTTTTTCCAAATGGTAAGATACTACGAAATCCCTTTTTTACTCGTCCCCATGTCGATGTTAAAGAAAAAAACATACTGGCCATTGCATCTTCCAATGCTTCGCTATAACGATCAAGTTCTTTTTTGCTCTGACCATATAACATGCAAAGTGTTCCAACGTTATACATGTCATTCTCCGAAAATTGGATTTCAGACATTAATAAATCTGTATCTCGGATTTTACTGGTTAAATCATTAATTTGGTCAATATTCCCTCTTTTTGTTTGGAAAGATAGGTTCGACTCGAGCATTGTAATCTGTCTTTGTAATGTACGTACAGCTTCAGATTTCCCTACTTTATGAATATCAATATGGATATCTATTTCCCCACTATTTGTTAATTGATAAATCCAATTTGTTTCCATTTTTCGAGGATACCCATCCCGAGGAATAAAAACTGGTCGAAAATATGTATTTGTCCCTAGTGACTGCTTAATGATTCCATAATCTTCTGCGTCAATTTTTATCCCATCTGGTGAAATGACTTCCCACATAGTAGGTTTCGTATCCAATTGATAATCGGGTCCAACATCTTCTTGTTTTTGAACTTTTGTCTTTTCTTTCTTGTCGTTAGCTGATTTTTTGTTCTGAATAGGTTTCTTTTCCTTCTTCCTCAAGTTCATTTTCCTTAATAACCTCCTTTACTGCTTCAATCCGTTCATCTGACTGAATAGCTGTCACATATAAGGCGTTTTTTTCTTGTTCTACAATATCTTTAAACCGAACTTTTACTGCTTTCCGGCGATTAAAGGTGTAATATAATAATTCGTAAATTCCTTCAGTTGGCAAGAGGGAAATCCCTATCTCAGCCTTGCGTAGTTGAGCTTTTGCAGCGTTTATCCGTCGATACAATTCAGAAAATGTCTTTTCAATTAATTTTTCTTCCAACTCTTCTTTGGATTCTGCATTTATATCGTGGATATTAACTTTGTGTGAAAATACAATATATCTTTTTGTTTCATAACGTGGTGAACTTCTTTGCCATTTTATCAAGTCTTGTATCATTGCCTGTCCAAAACTAAATGCATCAGCATTTAGGTCTTCAGCTTCTTTCATGTTTTTTTGCATATTTTCCACTGGTTCAGATATATCAATAAATCGGTTTTGTAAATAAATACCTACTGGATAAGTAATGGACGCAAGCCAACCTTCAAATATGGAGTCAATTGCTTCTTGTTCCTCCTGACTTTTTAAAAAATAGTTAACCGGTTCTACTTCTGCAATCATGGCAAACGTGTTATCTTTAAACCGAATCATATGATTACTAATATCCGAAACATCATCGAATAATTCTTCAAAAAGTTTCGGCTCCTCATCCAATTGAATATCCTTCTTCCTCTTTTTTCTTTTGATGGGTATTGCTTCAGTTTCATTTTTCTCCTTCCACGGTAAAATGGGCTCTTTTACCATCCATTTATAAAATACATAAAGAGCTATTCCAAAACCTCCCATAATTAACAAATCCATCATTATTTACGCACCATCCATTCTTTTGGATATTTCCCTTTTCGCCATATACCAAGTTGCTTTTTATAACCAACTTTAATTAGTAAATAATGATCATAATTTAAAGCGTGTTTTCTCTTTTTTGTAAAACCAAGGACAAAAACGGCACCAATAATTGGAAGGGAAAAAACCACAGAAAATATAAAACCCAATACTAAATTAGGAAACAATTTAAAAATGAATGGGAACCAAACATACAGAATTGCTCCACCAACAATTAAGTAAATTAACTGTCTTTTGGACATAATACCTAGTATTGTTTTTTGTTCAGAACTCATATCTATTGGAACAGTAACTCTTCTCACGAGAATCACCCACCATCCTTCTTTATTAATATTTGACCCCTCTACTTTGTAAGAGGGGTCAAACATAAAAATGAATAATAAAATCAAGAAATACGATCAACCACCAAATCCGGCAATCCATCCAGCGATGTCATAGCTTTTGACAATTATGAATAGCCCGATAGCCGCCATTGCAAGACCGATGAATCCTTGGGTTCTAGCTTGTGGGTTACCTTGTGCTGCTGATAGTTTCATACCTGCAAACAATAAGCAGGCAATAACCCAGAATCCACCAACAGCCATAATTAAATAAATAATGCTGTCCAAATCACTGTAGATAGAGCTGTTTTTTAGGTTTCCATCCGGTGTTATCCCTGCCTTTTTCCAGGCATCATTTGCGGCATAGGCTTCATTAGATACCATAAATGGTGTAATTCCAAGAGCCACGGCTAGGGAAATTCCAAGTTTATTCCATTTGCCTTTTACTGCTGATAATTTACTCATTTTCTCCCTCCTTTAGAAAACAAAAAAACCCCAAGAAAACAGATAGAAATGTATACATTGTATACAACCTATTGTTTCCTCGGGGCTTTCCCGTTTATTATGTATTTCTATGTTTTTATAATAATTCAATTCAATTAATTGGTCAATAGTTAAATAGTTTTTGCATTACCAGCTCCGAAGCACTTCAGCCTAGTATTGGTTACCGAGTCAGATAAAAATTATTCATAAAAAAAAGCCCAAAATTTTGGGCTTTTCGTAAACGAATTATTGATAGAACTTATCTCTAATTTCTATGACCTCCTTTATAGAAAGATTTAATTTCTTAGCAATATCTTCTATCGGCACTTCTTCAAGCAATAATTTTATTACCTTGATTCCTTGCTCTTTGCCTTGTTTGATTCCCTCTTGTTTTATTTCTTCATCATAAGAAAGCATGAAACCACCCTCCCATTCGTCTATTACTTCACGTTTGAATTTAGCCTGCAGGTTATCTAGCTTAATTATATTATCAACGAAACGAAATAATGCGGCAACTGTTTTGTTATCTAAGGTATTCCTTCTTATTTGTTCAGATAGGATACCCAATAATTGCCTTTTTATTTCATACTTTGTAACTTCATTTTTTGTTTTTATTTGTACCGCTTTTTTTGCTGCTAACACAACAAAACTAAATGGATTTGGAGATTGAACCAATTCTTCCTCTTGTTGGTCTATTACTACATAGGTATTGAACTCAAAATATAATTTGGTTCCATAAAATTCATATTGATAGCGGTTAGGCATATATTTTTCATTGTCATTTATATAGATAACCAATGTATAAATATTTTCACCGTAAAGATCGAAAATCCGATAAAAATATTGAAACATCCTTCTATGGAAATCGACATCATCCCATCCTTGAACTTCTATATGAACCAATACCGGAATAGTCGATTGATCTTTTAGATGAACACGATACAGACTATCAGCTTCTCTATTCTTAGACCTTCCTTCCGGTTGCAATCGCTGTAGCTCTCTGTTTAAGTCATCAGGTTGTCTAGACCAGTCCACTAATTCCGCTAAATTTGGAGCAAAGAAGGTTAGAAAGTATTCGAATAGTGAACCAACAACCCGTTTCCAGTTCCCATCGAAATCAATTTGTATTGAAGACATAGGCAAACCTCATTTCACTTTTTATATTGAAACTTCCGATTCCCTGATACGAAAAACTTTACTAAAATAATTTTTTTACATGAGGGAGCTTTTTATTATTGAGGAGATCATCAATTCCTTTTCCCTCAGATTCATTCCAAATAACCAGATTTCCTTTGTATCCCTGTGCTTTTAAAAATTTTGCACATTCAATAAGATGCTTTTTCACTTGAGGATTAGAAAGAGCATCTGCATCGAAGCATAGATTTACATTTTCTACACTCATTTCTTTCATAATGGGTAAGGCCAGTCTCCATGCTCCAACACCAGGAAGGGCTAAGAAAGTTGTACCTATTTTTTCCAGTTCGGCTGAATCGTAATATTTTTCGATTAAATCTGAGGAGATATCTGCTTTTAATGGCCCCTCCGTAAGCCAAACAGTTTTAGCCTTTTGAAGTGTTCCACTTTTCCATTTTTTAAGGATGGATATAGGTACGGCAACGTGAATGGGAGCGGGATTTCCTGAACCTGTTCCTTGTGGTTTATTGGCTGAACTCAACCAATAATACCGTTGTCCTTTCGCTACACGAATCCATCCTAGCATCTCTCCATCATGAATAATATTTGTCCACTTTTTACTTAATGGTACATGTTTCTCAAATATGACTTGTCCATCAAGTAATACTTGGACTAAATCCGGTTGTTCCTTGATTATCGCTTTCCATCCTTGCCGATTTGATTTTATTTCCACGACATTCGGTGGATGGTCTATGCGATATTGAAATCCAACGATTTGATTATAATGATTCCGATATGGTATCAGAATACCACTTGTACCTGCTATGGTCCAATACTTATTATCTTTTAGATAAAATCCTGGAACACCTGTAAAATCGGTTATTCCATAATCTTCGGATAGCATTTTAACAATCTCCCACGGTCTTTCAGGGAAACTACTATATTGGCGTATGACAATTTGTTTATCTGAAAGCTCTCTTTTTGGAGATATTAAATGCTGATAATGACTGTCCGTTAATTCAAGATATTCCAAAAATGCTCGATATACATAGTCTAATGTACTGTCTTCACTTTTGTACGTATTTTGATATTCATCTGCATCGTCTATTTCCACTTTTTGTATATTCTTAGGTTTTAAGAAATGGAGATAGCTGGGAAGGGCAGAATTCCTGGAAAAGTAGCGTTCACTTTCAACTCTAATACAAGCTACCCGATCCCCTTTTTCGTTAACCATACATCCCCCTACATGACCACATATTGGACACGGAGTGCGATAATATTCGTACCAATGTGGTATACGAGTTTTTCTTAACAGTTTCATGTTAATCTCTCCTTTCTAAATACAGTCAGAAAAACGAGTGTGATCCGTTGGAGGCATGACCGTCACAATAACAAAATAATCTATAGCCATTTGAGCCAGAATAATCACAATGGGATTCTCATCTTTGTCTTTCCCGGCAATAACCACTTTTGTATTGCCTTGTCGTTCAACGATCGTTCCGTTAAAAATGGCAGCAACGATGTCGGCATTGGAATAACCACGTTTTTCCATCCTTTTTCTAGTATGATTACTCTTAATGAAACTTCCTTTCCCCGTCATTAATGATTTCCTGATTTCTTTCATGTTCATTTTTTTCACCTCCATTGATAAATAAAAAAGTGATCAATGGACAACAGAAAGAGTTTTTTACATGAAAACTCATCCCTCTGATCCAAAGATCACTTATCTTCTTTGTACCGCTTATCTTATAAAGACAGCCAAAAAATAAAAAAATATAAAAGTTTATATTATTATAATAGCATGATTTGAAAGAAGGAATCAATTCCTTACTGCTACCTTTCTAAATATAGAGGAAAAGACTTTTTAAAATTCCCCATATTCTTTTTTTCCTTTTCCCTATCTGGGGTAGATGTAAGTTATCGAACATACGCTTGAAAGCAGGCTCCAGTTTTCCCCTTCCTAAATCCGATTCTAGTAAAATTTTAGAGGTTAATTGGGTATCTAAGACTTCGCTGTGTATAGGTGGTATGACAGAAACTAAAGGATAGCCCATTTCCTCCGCTATATATTTTGCGTGGTTTTCATCAAGCGCATCATAATAAACTAACTTTATTTGTAAATTTGGATAATTGATATCCAGTTCTTTAATAAACTGAGTCCATTGATAAAGCTGCTTTCTGTGGTCAACAAAAACCCATAGTTCATGTATCAATGATAAGGTTTTTTCGATATAATAAGGATCCATCCTGCCTTCTGGGAAAATAATTAAGCCCACATTACAATTTGATATGACATTCATGTATACGGAAATATCATCATCAGTCCACTTTTGACTTATAATTTCATTATTTAACGGATGCCAATCCACATTTTTATATTGCCACCTTGCAAGATGTGGATCAAAATCCTTTTCTGAAAAATATGGTTCCATTGCATGTATCCACCCTTTTGGTTTTTGGGTATATTGGGATAAAGTCAATTCTAATAGTGGTAACGGATACTTTGAGATGGGTTCTAAAACGCCTACACTTATATCATATCGGGCTAAATATATGGCAAAATTAAACAGAATATGGAAAACAGTATCCGATGTATGTAAAGGCGACCAAAATGCAACTTTTTTATTTATATTTGACTTATTGTATAGGAAATTTATTTTTACTACCTCGTGTGCTCGAATATATTTATCTTCAAATGCCCTTTCTTCTTTAATGGTTTCAGGATATTTTTCTAGAATAATCGGATTGAAATGATTGTATTCACTCAATGTAATAGAATCGTTTTCTTCCCTTAGAGATGGTTTAGGTTCTGAAACTTGTTTAGGCTTTGTTTTCTCTTTATTCATTAACTGTACAGGGGTAGAACCTTGTAAATTATCTTCTTTATGTTGGTCTTTCTCCTCCATGTTGATTAATTCAAAATTAAAAACGTCCTTATAAACCCGTAGGCAATGATTTATTTCCTGTACCGAATATGGAGATTTTTTATCCAAGACATACACCATTCCGCCAAGTTGCAGTTGTTGAATTTGTTTGAAATTTTGTAACCGATCAATTGTCACAATGAATAAAAAAAACTCAGATTGTATGATTGGAAGAATATCATTGTTTTCTGAAACATCTTTAATCTTACTGTTTGGATAATTTTCCAGCAGATATTTTTCCAAAAATATTTTATATTCTTCTTCAACTGCGAAGTAAATTAACCTTGACTTCATAATTTATGGGTCTCCTTTTGCAAAAAATCCTCTAATTTTTCTAAGAAACTGTTAGTCATGATATATTCGCCTCTTTCAATTTGGCCAAGATAACTGGTACTTACCCCTATTTCTTTTGCGAATTGTTCCTGACTCAATTTTAGCCGTATTCTTATTAAAAATAACCGTTCCACACTGTTGGTAGGATTAACTTCATAAATATTTATAGGAGAATAGATTTTAATTTTATTCAATACGTTTTCATTTAATAAAGATACCCCCCTTTCGATTTGACTTAGAGTACTAGGGCTAATCCCTATTTCTTTTGCGAATTGAAATTGAGTCATATTTAATTGCCTTCTTAACAAAATTAGTCGCTCAATATTGTCTAAGGGATAAACTTCATTTAATTTCATAAACTCCCTTCCTTTCATATAAAAAACGCAAAAAAGACCACTAATTCCCATACAAAAGTAGGTATGAGAATCTAGCGGTCTTCGCTTTAGGTGTATTTTTTACTTATTATATCATATGTTTGAAAAAAATCTATCTTCCATAGTTGTCACATTTCAAAATCAATTGTATAATTTTTATATAATCTTTTTCTTTTTTATCTTTTGCAGCCAAAATTGGTTAGCAGGTATTATAACCAAATTTACAGCCTTTGAGGTTGATGGAATGACAACGAACTTTCGCATTTGCGTTGTTAACTATCAGAATCCTCGAAGGCTTTTTATTTTGCAAAAATAAAAAGAAAAGATTATAAAAACTTTGAGGGAGGCAGTTTTTATGAATGAAAACTTGAGTATGGAGGAAATAATGCAGAAATTGCAAGCCCCTTTTTCTTCCAAAGATATTGAATGGCGGGTAAGTCATTCAGGTATTACGAATGGTAAAAAGTGGGCAAAGGTATTAGCTTATGTAACCAATCGGGCAATCCAAAATCGGTTAGATGCCGTGTTTGGACCAGGGGGATGGAAAAATGAATTCAATGAATTGCAAGGTGGTATTCTTTGTACCATAAGCTGTTATATTAATGGACAATGGATATCTAAAACAGACGGGTCCGAAAAAACGGACATTGAGTCTTTCAAGGGCGGTTTAAGTAGCGCCATGAAACGTTGTGGTTCCCAATGGGGAATTGGTCGGTATCTTTATAATTTAGAATCTGTGCTTGTAGAGGTTTTTGCACAGAAGAAACCAGGATCAATATATATAAATGATAAGAAAAATCATGTACAAGGTTACTGGTTTCCACCAAAGTTACCAAACTGGGCGCTTCCTCTAGAAGAGCGGACTCGGAGTAATAACCAAATGGATAATGGCCAAATAGTAGCGAATAAAAAACCAAGTAATAACAACCCATCGAACCAACAGAACCAACAAAGTACAACGAAGAGTGATGGGAATGGTTTTAATCGGAGACAGATTGTAAGTTCAATTGCTGAAATGATTCACCAAATTGGTATTCCAGCAAATTTGGTAATGCCATTGTTTAGACGAATCAATCCGTCTATTCAACAAAAAACAATTGATGAAGTATTTCAGCATGCAACCGAACAAGAACTTGTGCAATACGGTAGTATTCTTCGTCCAGTAAACGACTTGGTTGTCATTGCAGAATACTACAGAGTCGCAATAGAAGATGTACTTTCTTTTGTGCAAATTCTATTGCCGGAACAAAGGATCGACAGCTTGGTGTCCTGTTTAACCCATGTTTCAAAGAAACACGTTAAACAGGTTATTGAATTTATTAAAGAGGAACTGGAAAGTGGTTCTCTAAAACAAATCGCTTAATTGGGAAAAAAGACACGAAATGACTATTAGTTATTCGTGTCTTTTTATTTAAACAAATTAATAATCAGGGGGAAGAAAAAATGCATATGAAAATAAATAGTCAAGTATTGGCAGAGGGAATAAAAAAAGTTGAAAAGGTAGTCAATGGGAAACATTCAATCCCAGTTTTACGTGGGATTTTTATGGAATGTACGAACGATGAAGTTATTTTAATCGGTTCCGACACGCATGAATCCATTCGAGTCCATATACCCGTCGGACAAAACATTGATGTTTTAAGTCCTGGAAAGTGTGTTATTACGAAACAGGTTGGGGATTTAGTAAAAAAGCTGAAAACAAGTGTGGAAATGAATCTGCAGGATATGAATTTATTGATCAGATATGGAAAAAAGTCAGAATTCCATTTCACTATACTTGATGCAGAAGAATATCCACGATTACCTCATTTTGACTTAGAAAAACCCACTTTAACTTTGAAAGGTGAGGATTTTCAGTCAATCATTAAAAAGACAGCATTCGCCGCAGCGGATACAGAAATACGACCCGTCCTGCAAGGGGTCAACCTTTTATTAAAAGGGGAATGTATTCAGTTTACCTCAACCGATTCACATCGGTTGGGGCAAGTAAAATATTCTCTAAATGAAAAGATTGGCGAGGATTTGCAACTGGTCATTGCAGCTAAAGCACTGGAGAAAATAATTAAAACATTTGATTCTCAAGACGATGTTAACGTTTATTGTGTTAATAATCAGGTGATTTTCAAAAATGGGCCGCTTTTCTTCTATAGTCGCTTATTAGAAGGGAAGTATCCAGATACATCAAAATTAATACCAACTGAATTTGAATCTGAAATGAAAATTCACAGATTGGAATTTTTGAATAGTCTCGATCGGATTAGTGGGTTGTCCGAGGAAACAGGTGTAGTTAAACTCCACATCAATGGAGCAGCCTCCTTATCGAGCAATCAAACACAAGTAGGGAAAGGTCAAGAAACTATTGAATATGAAGAACTTACGGGGGAAGATGACTTTACGATTGCATTTTCCTCAAAATATATGACGGATGCACTTAAATCTTTTGATGATGAATATGTCGTCTTTAAGTTTTGTGGGAGTGTGAGACCATTTATTGTAACTCCCTCAGCCTCGTCTTTTGATGAAGTGCAGCTTATCTTGCCTATAAGAACAGTATAAGGGGAAGAAGAAATTCTTCTCCTTCCAATAAAAAACCAAGGGGAGATTAATATGAATAATTTTGATTTTGAACATTTTGCCTCAAAATTAGAAGAGACTAAAACAACCAAGATTACCAAACAAAGCGGTGTGAATTATGTCCTTAGTGTGCTTCTTCATCGATTGGGAGCGGATGAAATTGATTTTAGTCAATTTTCATTTGATGACCTTATTGATGCGGAAACCGAGTTAAATAGGTTAATTACTGATGAAGATACCGATGGGAACGTATACTTTGATCCATCTAACCCCTTTTCTGTCCTTTACAGGTTAGCTTTAAAAGTTTGTGAAATGGGGTATCTAAAAAATCCTGTTCGTTCACCTTCACCTTATCTATTTATTTAGGTGGTGATAAATATGGATTATGATGAGTTTTACTGTATTCAAAGTAGCTTACAAAACTTCAAGTTATTGAAGTTGGCTTATGACTACGGTTTAGATGTGTCAACATACAAAGACTTCCATGCAACTTCTTATGAAGGGAATTGGGGAAATTATGATACATTTATTACCCTTGTTTACGATCTGTTTGAGATTGTAGATGTATGGGGACCGTATAATGATGATAGAGAAGAAAATCTCGAAAAGAGTTATTGGCTCAGACAGGCTTGGAAGGATGCATCTATTGATTCTGTAGAGTCTGATGGAGTTATTGTCATTTTGGACGATCGGCTTAAAAAGGAGCACATCCGAGATGGAGGCGTTTGGGGCGGCCTAAATGATTTTTATTATGGTTATGCCGAAATATATCCGCTAGAACAAGGAGTGGTGATTCAGTATAACGAGGATGATGGGGAAGTTAACTGGGTAGATGTCCTTTATTATCTCATTCTTACGTTAACAAGGAGTGAACAAACAAATGAAGTGGCAATTTGAAATATCCGATATACCGGAGGATGCTAATTTTCCAGTAAGAGGATTGCAAATCATGGACAACGGGGTTAAACGTGGTCCTTTTTATTTTCGGGTTGAAGATATTATTCAGGCCCTAACAAAAGAACCGGATAATTTGCATGATGCAGACGGTGAAAAGGCTAAAGAAGAATCTACCCCTGTTCTGCCTGTAGGAACTGTTCGCTATTCTACAAACAAAACAGGGTCTAAACATCGCATCACAATGGTAATGGATAAAAAAATGTGGGATATTCGCTATTTTGATAACGAATATAAATTTTATACAGTGGGATTTCCACGCATGATTGTTCAATATTTAGTCGTGCCAGTGGGTTCATACTATCGAATATCAGAAATGAGAATCTATGCAGTATTGGATGATAGAAAACCCATTTCTGAGGAGACTCCCCTTTTTGTATTTCCCTACCCTAACGTAAGTAAAGGGAATGCCATTGTTTGTTGGGGACAAAATGAACGGTTAGAAATAAAGAATTTGGTGGAATTAGAAAGAGCGTTCCGGTGGTTTGTGGCCGCTCCTTTTAATGAGGATCACGGTGTTCGAACGACGTTAGGTATTAATCGTTTTAAAACATTATTAGATCGTATTAAGGATCAACCTTTCGATGATGAATGGCTTATGCCTATGAATAAAACTTTTGGACAACTATTTTAAAAATAATAAGGAGGAATTATTAATGAGTAAAAATAGTATTGTTGCAGGTCAAGAGGATATTTTTTCAATGTTTGGCATTGTAGATGAATATGCTGAACAACAAAAACGGGAAGAAGAAGAACGGAAAAAGAAAACCGAAGAATTGCGAAAGAAATTGGAAAATGCAAAATCGACCCCTTCTTCCAAGTCAGAAGTAAAATCAAAAGAAGATAAATTTGAGATAAACGAAAATACGATTATTCGTTATTTTGGTGACTCACTTGAGATTCAATCGTATTTTTCCTCAGAGGAAATCGCGGAAGGAATCTTAAAGAAAAAGAAAAATGGAGAGACTGAAAGAATAAAAATAGATGGGGAAATCCTTAGACAAAGGATGGAAAATGATTTTCCAGAGTTAGTAAAAAGTATGACTGAAATGGTTTATATAAAGGATAAAAATATTGTCATTCCGTACATGAAAGCAAAAAAGAAAGGGAATTGTATGGGAACGTCTTCTGTTTTAACAGAAGGCGTTTCTTCTCCTTCTCTCCGTATTCCGTTTTCCATTTTGCGAGATTTTATTTCTCTTGCACGACTTTATGCAGAATATCACCTAGAGATTCATGGTGATATCTATTTTGATAAAGGGAATAACCATTTCTTTTTAGATGTCCCTGGACAAAATGTTCATCAATTTTGGTGTGAAGTTACTGAGAGCGAATATTCGATTGTTTCACGTGTAGGAGACGCAAAGAAAGTGGCTGAAATTCATTCACATCATCATATGTCCCCTATTCCTTCCAATCAAGATAATGAATCGGAACAGGGGTTAGGAATTATTTATTGTATTGTTGGGAGATTAGATAGATTTTTCCCTAATATAACAATACGAGTGTTTCAAGGACAAGGATGGATTAAGTTATCTCCATTCCAAGTATTTGAAGATCCATTTTATACCATTCCATCGTATCCGTCTGAAAGGATAGAGGTGATTGTGAATGAGTAGAATAAATATATTAAAAGCTGCCAAAGATAATTGGTACGATTATAATGACATTTATCCGTTCGTTGTACAATTGGGCGTGGGCGGAAATGGAACTTATTTAGTCCAACATATTGCCCAATTATTAAGTACAACTAAGAAAAAAGCTTCCTATGTCATTGCTGACCCTGATGTGGTGGAGCAAAAGAATTTGAACAACCAACTATTTTTGTTACAGGAAGTTGGTTTAAAAAAAGCAGATGTGATGGCAAGTCGTTATTCTGCCTCTTATGGAATTGATATCGGAGTTTATAGCGATTCTTACGTCGAGTCAGTTCAACAATTACGGTCGCTTTTTTCGATGGAATATATGAGTATGTATAACGACAATGAAAGTAGAAATCACCATAAGTTATTTCTACCTATTATTATCGGTTGTGTAGATAATAACTATACGCGACGCATTATACACGAACTATTTCAACAAATGAAAACCGGTATTTGGATTGATGTCGGTAACGAATCTACCGTAGTACCATCAGATTGGCAAACACGGCCAAAGGAACTATGGAGTGAGGAAGAACTAGAAACATATAAGAAAAGCGGATGGAGCGGTCAAGTAGTAACCGGAGTCCATTTGAATTTATTTAAACAAGACTCAATCGTTGAATTGGAACAATTAAAAATGGATGAAGATACGCTTCGACCAAGTGAATTATCTTGTACGCAGTTATCTGCATCAGAACCACAGCGATTGATTGTTAATAAATTTGCCGCTCTTGCTGTGGCAAGCGTACTATCGGAAATAATTGAGGAAAGTACAATAAGTTCGCATATTATCTTTTTTCATGCCAAGAAAGGTTATATGCGATCAACAGGAATACAACAAAAAGACCGCTAAGCGGTCTTTTTGTTTAAACAGGATTATTGATGTAATAATATTCTTCAACAGAAGATGCATTTAATTTAAGCTGCTTACGTTCTATTTCCTGATTTACTAGCAAGTTACTACCGAGTTGGTCAATAATCGTTTGTTGTTCTGAAAGTGTCAATGTATTCCTCAAGCTAATATTCATATAATATGTTTCTTCATTCATATTTTGATTAGAAATGATTATGGTTGCTTCACCTATCTTTTCCAATCCTTTATGTTGGGAGGTTATAATATCCCAAACTTCACTAGTATCTGTTGATACCATACAAGTTAAATACGTCTGCGGATTAATAAAAGTAATTTCATCTATTTTTGTTAATAAACCTTCATATTGAGGTTGATATAATGATATATTCTGCTTTTCAGCGAAATCATAAAACGCCCATTTTGTTCCTATACAAGCGGTATTTAGAGATATATCCATTAGTAGGTCATAGACATCCTCATATTCCACAACAAGCCAGCTAATAAAGTTTTGTAAATGAGAATCTGTAACAACTCCTTCAATATTAAAATTCGTTGCTTCTCTCAATAAGTCAGGAACCTGTTGAGCTATCACACCTTTAGATTGAGAAAAAAAATGTTCAGGAAATTCATTTTTACTTAGTATCTCACAAGCCATAAAATATCCATTAAATATTTGGGATTTGATGCTTGTAAATAACTCATTTTCTACCCTGTCTTTATCAGATTCCTTTATTATATGTGCAAGTTTATTGTTGTAGTAATTAAAAGCATTTCCCATTTCTAAAATTAATTCGTCATTCACTTGGTAATGTGCTGTTAATTTTTGCTCTGTGTATTCAAAAAGCTCCTTGTCTGTAGTTGTCATCATATATTATCCCCGCTTTCTATTAATTGTTCTCAATTGTTTCTTCAAAGGGAGGTGAAGGACTGTCTTCAACGAATTTCCAACCGTCCCCCTCTTTGGTTATAGTTGTAATAAAATATTCCACGCCATTCGTTGTGGTTAACTTTCGATAAAAATATCCACCTCTTTGGTTAGAATCATAGATTACGTTTGTAATGATATATCCATCACCTGTTATATTTTTTTGTTTATACATATTTTGAAGAGTACTATAAAGGTTAATTGCATCTGCTTCTGACGGTAGTTCTGCTATTGTCTCTTTACTGGCATAATTTTTGATAAAATCGTAATATCCTTTAGGATCAATTTGTGACGTATAAAAATCATAAAGAATTTTAGCTGCATATTTTGAGAACTCATTTGCGTCCTCGTAAGTGGACATTTCTTTGATATTGTTATCGCTATTTAGTTCTACTTTATCCAAATCATTTTCTTGAATGACTTCATCAATTGGTTTTTCCATACTCTCATATAATTCTTTTTCTCTTGCTACCCGTTCCTTTTCTTCTTTTTCCTTATTTACTTGAGCTTTTTGGTTTTGTTCTTTTGTTTGTTTAGCTTCCTCAATAAATTTCCCCTCCGAACATCCATTAACTAATAACATACTAGCAATAATGATCAATGAAACGGTAAATTTGTTTTCCATTTACACACCTTCAATCAATTGTTTTTTTTCTTTGCGAGTTAGAAAATTAATTAATTCTGCACTATGATAGGTGGGAATATTCGTAACCCCTTTTGTAATAACATAGGGGATATTCGTTATTTTAATGAGGTTTGGACACGGAACTACGGGTACGCTTAAATGCCGCTCCATACAAAAAGAAATACTTTTAATATAATCTTTATGGATGGTTGTTGGGATTGCGATTGTTTCTAGTTTTCGTATTCCAAACAAATTCATACTTAGGATGATTGACTGTAATGTTATTAAGTCTGGATCAAGGATGTTACTAAATATCTTTTCATTACCTCGATACCATTGTCTTTTCAAGTAAATTAAAATGGAATGTGAGTGAATAATAAATTGTTCTCGACCTGTATCAATTTTTACAAATTGATGGAGTTTACCTTCGTGAACGGTATTCTGCAAATAGCAAATTTTTCTTTCATCGATCGGAATTTTTAATATGGGTTCATCAGAAAATAAATCAAATTCTCCTTCCGCAATTAAGCCAGCAATTGCTAGTGAAAGCAAATTGTTGGTGTTTTTATTTACTTTCAACATCAATTCCCCCTTTTAAGCAAAAAATACCCAGAATAAAACCTACCTTTTTCAGAAGGTATGCTTTACCCTGGGTATTTCCCATTATGATTTATCAATTATGCTGTTTAAAGTATACAATATAAAAGTATTGTCATCAAGATGTTTTAAATGTTTGTTTCAGAACCACCGGATAATTTTTTTAGATAGTTTGAAGCTGAACTTTCTTCAATTCCTAATAGATTGGCGATATATTGTATTGACTTTTTTTCTTTTGTGTATAAATTATAAGCTAATGCCTTACGGATAGATATTAATGTAAGGGGTTTGGCATGAGTTGGAAAATAGTCGTTTGAAATTGCACGTAAATGGTTTAATAACGTCATAACTTGGACTGGTCCTCTTTCTCCGCTCTTTTTGTTCTTTGTCGTGAATACGTAATCAGAATCATAAAAGATTGATTTAAAATAATAATCTAAAAAGCAGTCGCTCTCCACTCCATCTAATAAAAGAGAACGATGTTTTAATCTGATTTCAACTTGATTTGGATTCTTATTGTCAAGGATAGTCACATCACTCTTTTTGAAACGGTAATCAGAAGTTTTTAACCCCTTCGTCGCCAAGAGATAAATTGATTTTCTCATTGGTGAATAATCGTTATTCATCAATACTTTGTTTCGGATATTCACAATTTCATCATAAGTAATTTCAACATTAATCCTATTTTCCTGTACCAAATGCTTAATTTTCACGGTGGGATCTATTTTTACGATATCTTTTTCCCATAAGTAGTTAAAAAAGGTTCGGAGAATGGCAAGTTCCTTGTTAACCGTAGATATATTTTTTCCATTGTTAATTTGTGCATTTAAGTAATTTTTTATATCGGAAGGATTGATTTCAATCGGATCTTTATCCTTTTTAAATATGAAGTATAAATAATTAGTAAACTGATTGATTACCTTTTCATAACTAATCACAGTTTCTTGGCTATATCCGTCATCCTCAATGTGCTTAATAAATGCTTGTAAATATTTCGTATTCATCAAACTACCCCCATTTCCAATGTTACCTTCAAGTTTGCAAACACGTTCTTTTTGACAAAAACCAAATTATTTCTAGAGAAATTGGGAATCCACATTAAACGAACATTAGTTCATTTTAGTTACGTTTATTTTAAGTACTTGATACTATTTTACAGTAAACTATTACCCTAATATCGGTAACTAAAAAAAATAATTGGTAACTATAGAGTTGCTCATTCTGGTAATATTTACCATTTTTAGGGGTAAAAATAGAACCTTCCTTGATCGCTACAAAGAAGGTTAAAATATCTTTAAAATTGCAAGACCTATACTTGTTAGAAACATTAGGATTGTAATAGAAAAAACTATATGATCTAAAACTCTTTGTGCTTTTTCACCGATAAAAAGAGATAACATTTTGAACACTCCCTTCTGATTTCTGCTTAATCCTATTATAAAATATTATTACAGAGTATTCAATAAACAAGTATCCATAAGTCAAGTTAATCTTCCGCCTGCTAATCTTTTGTTTCTATTTCCTTTGTATTCATATCTTTTGTTTCCAGTTGCTCTTTTTCCTTTTGTAAATTCTTTAATTCCTCTTCTAATGATTCTATTAATGTTGTATATTCCTTAATATTCACATCATCTTTTTCATATTCCTCATATTTCTTTTTGATTTGAATAAATTGGTTTTCCATTTCCTTCAAATCATTTTTATTTTTAAAGAGGCCTAATAATGGCTTCTTTTTCGGATTTTTAGCTTGATATATTAATAATTTTTCTTGTCTTTCTTCTAAATATTTTTGCTTATATTCCGAACGGATTTTTTCTATTTTCAACTTATTAAACTCAATTTCAGCTGTAATTTTGGTTATTTTATTTTCATACTTTAAAATATTCATTACATTGGCCTGTGCTTCTGCTTGTTCTTTCATTAATTTATTCATTGAAATTAGTATTTCTTCCAAGTTAGTTGCATTGGTGGGTACGGATTTACCGGAATTTAATATTTCACTTCTACCCCTATCATCAATTACTACGGTAGGTTGAAGTCCCAATTCACTTAGTAAAGCAACTGTGGTCTGTGAAGCTTTTTCAATCAATAAGAATATCATATGCAAGCGAAAGATGCTTTTATAGTTAAGTCGATAATATTTACCTAATCTTTCTGGAGCTATATATTCAATTAAATCTGAACGAAAGTGATTTCTTATCGTGGAATCAGGCTTACCGAGGATTTGCCCAGCTTCAATGGTACTATACGTTATATCAGTATGCATGGACAATATCTTTTCCGTAAAAAGGTAATCTTCTAGATTTTTTATTTTGATTAGATGATAAAGCCGGTCATTCTCGAATTCCTGCATCAGCTGTTCTTTCATATCCTCCTCTTTAGACAAGAAAATACACCTCCCCATATGTGAAATTCCACAATACTGATAAAATCATAGCACTTTATCGTTTATATTTCCATTAGTTTTTACGATTTCTATAGCGCTATAAGGACATAAGCGAAATACAGCGCATAAAATAAATTTTAAAATTAAATAATTCAAATACGTTATACAGCGATTAAATTCATTGTAATAACTCATTTTTGAAATTGATTTTATTATTTATGTTAAGTAGCGATAACGCTAAGTTGCGTTCAACGGTAAATAGCGCAAAAACGTGTCTAAGATATACAAAACCCTTTTATATCCGACCGAACTATGAATATACTGAATAAAGTATTTTTTGAAGTCTTAGGTGAAAGTAATTGAGGAGAAGGGGAGTAAGAATAGCTTTTTAAAAATAAAGACGTAAGTATTTTGCAACTTACGTCTTTATTATCTAAATATCTAAATCCTCTAAATCAGCTGCTCTAAATTTCCTTGGCTTGACTTTTTCTTCTTCAAAATTATCAATTAGATCAGTTAAGTTTACTTTTTGTCTAGTATTACTAAGAGCATCGCTATTACTAAAGAAATCATCAAAATCATCTAATCCAGTTGCAACAAGCTTTTTAGCTTCTTCTTGTTCCTTTTCAATTCTTTCCCATTCTTTTAATTCTTCCATAAGTTCATTAATTCTGCTTGAAGGTTCTATATATATAGCTAAACCATAGAGTGTAAGCTTTTTTACTCTGCTATTCTTTGATATTGCCAAATTTACCTTTGCATCTAGCAATTTAGAAGTATATGCATAAACATCATCAGCTATTTTAGGCGATATATTCTTCGACGTAGGGTACAATATTCCAATGGCTCCCGTAACCGTATTATCTAGTTTATAGTTAGCTAACACTTCATTGTCATTAAAAAGGTTTTTGATAACAGTCTCAATATCATCATCGTCGTCAACCTCATATTTAGAGATGGATAACCACCCAGGAGTGGAAAGGGTTGTTAATAATTCTGTTTTATCAAAGACTGCTCGGCCGTCTAATAGTGGGAGCGAACAAATTTCTATTAATGAACTTGCAACAACCATATTAGAGTAACTTTTAGCATCGATTTCTGTTCCCCCATATGTTTTTAGAGGGTTTTTAGCGTAATAATCGTTCATTTTTTCGTTATCAATGACTAAAGCAGCACCTATCCGGTTGTCATTCATTAATTGTTGGATAAGATTGATTCCAGCTAAAGCATTTTTTCTAAAAGAAGAACCTCTTTCATCTTTAGAAGGCAACGAGCATATCACTCCAAGTGGTATTTTTCCACCAGGCAAAGCACGTGCAGCTCTAACTTTCGACAAATATGTAAGAGCTATCTTCAAAGCACCATTACCAGTTCCACCTCCTAGTGAAACGCAGACCCAAACAAATTCAGCGTCTTGGATAGCATCATCTGTGGCAACTTTTGCATATAAATTTTTATTCTCATTCGCGATTGCAAAACCCAATTGAGCATTCTTATCCGTTCCTTCTAATTCCGGATACTTAGTGCTTTTAGTTAATATTCTTCTGCTCTCGGGGATAAGATTCTTATGTTCTTCCATATCTGATTTTGATGAGTTTAACAAATAAGTTGGGAAACCAAATCTAGCAAATTCAGCTGCAATTCTGCCTCCACCTTGTCCTAAGCCGATAATTGCTTGTGAGGGAAAACGTGAAATTTCATTTTTTATCTCCTGGGAGTATAGGTGGTCAGACAACAAAGCTTTTATTGCTCCTAGATTTTCATTAACAGAAAAGGGTTTCATCATTTAACTATTCCTCTCTTTCTATTTCCTCTGATTTTAGTAAAACCATTAATTGTCTACCACGTACTGTCAAAAAATATGGGGTAGAAGTGCCATCTTCTTTTCTCTCTATAAAACCTTGTGACTCTAAGATTAGAAAAGCATTATCATATCTTTTTCGCATTCTTAAATAATTATTTAATCTAGTTTTAACCAAACCACGGTGTTGTTTGTTGTGTTCAAAGATCATCTTAAAAATATTTATTGTAAATTCATCTAATTTTTTTCTCAAAAAAATAAGCGTATCATCGTCATACTCAATGCGATCTAAATCTTTGTATTGATGATCTTCGTTTATACCATTCACATATCACACCCCCTCTTTCTGTTTCTTTATGTACCTTAATTATATACCTTTAAGGAACATTATAATAACAATATGAATAAATATCAAGTTCAATCTTGCTTTATTAAAGCCTTTTTTGTGGATTTAAATTATGTACCTGTATTATGTTCCCTTAATATTAAAATGATTTTTGTTAATAATCATTTTGACTACTGGGATTATCTATTTATATTCGTTTGAAATAGTATTTCTTGTTGTTTAATTTGACCCCTTGGTATTGCAGTTACGTATAAAAAGTGGAGGAGGACTTCCTTTTAAGGCATATTGTACCTCAATTACGAACCTGAATTGTGTACCTGTTTAAAACACAGTTAAATAGTATATTCACTAGTATTTATTACCGGTTATGGTACACAATTCAGGCACACAAAACCTTTATTTAAGCTCTATCTTAACATATACTTTCAGTTAGCATTGCTGAGCTGATTTTACTTACTGTTTGTTGGAAAGGTAAATGGAATATATACATAGCAACAATATAAAATTTTTTGCAAAGCCTAGTCCATCCAAAGCGATCGTTTGTTTTATGCATTTTTTTATTCAAAAACATAATATTTCATTTCTATCCACAGGGATCATCTATGTGACAAATCGAAGTGAAGTTTTGAAGTGATTATATTTTTGTCACTTCGTTTTGGCATGATGTGATGCCCAAATAATTCAGCTTAATTCTTTTTGGGTATTGTATTCATACTGCACAGGTCCACGGTAACTTCAATACTGAAAAAAAGGTAAATGCATGGAAAAATTTCCATTTTTTACTTAATTTGATTTGACTATTTTTTACCCTAATAAATTAACGTTTTTTCACACTTTTTTAGCCGAAAATTAATTCAGTTTCTGAATATATTACTCATGCTAATTTATATCTATACACTTCTAATTTTTTCTTTTTATGGTATACTAATGAAAAATATTTAAGGGAGAACCCTAGAATTTCAAAGCGTTATTTTTGCTTTGGGATTTTAGGGTTCTTTTTTGTTAAAAGGGGCAAATTATATGGCTAAGTTAATCGAAGTTAAAAAGAAGAAAAACAATGTAACTTTATACTTAAAAAAAAGGGGGAAGTACTACACTTTTAGATTTCAGCAAGCTGATATTGACCTATTAAAATTACTATTTGAGTTTGACACGTTAGCTTTGTATCAACTGGAATATTATTTTGAACGTGCTTATAAAATAACGGGTAATGCAGTTCGTAAAAAATTACTCAGGTGGAGAGAATCTAAATTAGTAAAATTTAAACGCTATACTCGTAGTCCTACAGACAAAATCTTTTATCAACTTGATAAAAATGGATTGGATACACTGAAAAAGTTAAACATTATCAGTGATGAGGATATTAAAAAAGATATAAACAGCCCTGACGTTAACAGAAATAATAGTTTTGATCATTACTTTTGTGCTAGAGATGTTGCGCTATTAACAAAAATCTCCTTAAAAAATTCAAATGCTGAAATTGAATCTGCACCTTGGTTATACAAGGAAATTGATAATCTAATTCCAGATTGGATTTTAATTAATAAAAAAAATGAATGTGTTTTATATATTGAAGCTGACATGGGAACAGAAAAGAGTGCTGCCATACAGAGTAAAATAAAAAAATATATGGAGCTTGCAACCAAACATCCAAACAGAAATGTCAACGTACTGTTCTGTGTTATTGATGAGTCGGACCCAGCCTTAAAGTATATTCGACCATTACCTGTTGAGCGTTATAAAAGAGTATGGCATTTAAAGAATTACATTAAGGAAGCTAACGGACATACCATAAAAAACTTGAATTTTTACGTTGTAAATATGAGTAGAGCCGGATACGTTGGAGGGAAAATACTTATAGGTTCCTATCCTTATACCATTGACCAAAAGCATACAGAAATTGTTAAAAAGACCATAAGTACGCTTAAAAAGACATATCGTTCATTAGAGTTGTTGTCGCCGAAGGATCTTTATTTATCAGACGAACGTGAAGAACTTTACGGTGATGGACACTTTACAATTAAAAACGGGGGGCGTGAAAATGTAATTATCTTAAAAGTATTGGAAGAGGGAAGTGTAAAAGATATAGATATTCTTCAATTCCTACTGTTTCTCCAAAAGGAAAGACGGTTAAAAAAAACAGTCAAGCATATCATTGGAATGTATCCTTATTCGGACGAGTTACATTCAGATATAATTGAAAATACCACCGGCATCATCTATCTTGCTAGCATAGACGAATGGTATAAAGCAATGGTGATGGAGCAGACACCACCTTTTTATTATCGCAAGGATTATAAGGTATTAAAGGAGGAAAAATTTTATGAGTGATAAGCTAATTGAATCATCTCGTTCGAAAAATAATATCCTTTCGCACCTTCAGCAACGTATAAAGGAAAGACTATCAACGATTCCCCATAGATTGCCAGTCATTTCTATGGTTGTATTAGTGAGTTTATCTTTCTTTTGTACGTTAAAGGGGGTTTTTAATTATCTATTTTTGATGATTGGCCAATTTGTACCGGTTATTCCAACCTTTATTTTATTTGGTGACCCAACACAGCCACGATTATGGGGGTTTATCCTAATTTCTATCTTCCTTATCGGGGGATGGTTGGTCTCAACGAAGTTTAAAACGTTTCAAACGCTTAAATGGAAAACAACACTTTTTTGGAATATGTTTCTTGGTGTGTTATTCAATTATTTGTTATTAATAACCGCTCCCGTCTATAACTTTATTCTTCCCTATATCATGGAGCGGGGGGAGATGTTAGATATAACAAGTGCATGGCAAGCTATAGCTTTTGGCGATATAGAAATGTTGTTAAAGATAATGATGTTTATTCCATTGGTTATTACCAGTTTTATACTTTTGTGGTTAAATGGACAATATCAACAATATGCACCCGATATTAATCTCGCCTTTGCCGAATTTGAAATAAAGAATCTGTTCCTACAAAAATGGTTTAAATTGGAAGCATCCGAACATTGGCCAGATATCGTTCTTGGACCTGAATCCGAATCGAGGGAACTATTAATTCAGCCTGGGCGAGATCGGACCCTTAATAATATAATTATAGGGAGTATTGGGACAGGGAAAACGAGTGCTCTTATTCTACCTATTTTGAACCAAGACCTGCATTGGATGACAAGATTCATTAATGACTATCCATCTATATACAAGCGGAAAGATTTCCATACAGAGGAAATAAAGGGCATGTACTTAAATGGAATTAGTGTCATAGAGCCGTCCAATGATCTTTGCGAAAAGGCCTATAGATTAGTTAAGGCTCATGGCATTCCAGACGAAGCAGTATTTTATATTGATCCAACCAATCCAGATACACCAAGTATAAACCCGATGCAGGGTCCCGTGGAAAAAGTTGCCGAAGCATTCGCTATGGTTATGGAAGGGCTAGCTGAAGGCAAGACAAACAACTTTTTCTTTCAACAATCGGAGAGAAACCATTTAAAGCATTATATTTATTTATTAAAATTGCATGATCCTGAACAAGAAGTGACCTTCGATATGCTATTAAAAATGTATGATAATCCACAATTAGTTCGACGAATGCATATTATGTTAAAGGAGACAATACCAGAGGGTTACGAAAGTTTAGAGAATCGAGACGAACGCAATCACTGGGCCATCGTTAAACAAATTGATGAATGGTTTGACATGAACTTGGTACCTAAAACAGTCAGAGGAAGTGACGCACCGAAAAAGGTATTATCCGGTGAGTACCGTGGAGAAGATGAATATTATGATGCCAAAACAGAATATGTACAAAATTTACGAAACGTTCTCAATGATATAGGTGCTAACCCACTGATTCGGCGTGTTCTTTTCGGAAAAACTAACTTTGATTTTGATCGTCATTTGGAAATGGGAGGAGTATTATTAGTTAATACCGCTAAAGGTGAACTTGGCGGATTATCAAATGTACTAGGAAAACTGGTATTGTTAAGTTTGCAAAATGCGGTATTTAGAAGAAAACCGAATGTTTCTACCTTTCATCATATAGTTGTCGATGAATTTCCTGACTACGTCTATCGTCCATTCAAAGAATTTCCGGCGCAGTCCCGAAAATACAAAACTATTATTACTGTTGTTGCACAAACAGTAACTCAACTTGCAGACAAATATGGTGAAACTTACATGCAAACTCTATTAGGCTCTCTCCGGCATAAAATGGTCTATGGTGATATCCCATCTTATGATGCCGAACTATTTTCAAAAGTATTTGGTGAACAAGATGAGTATGTAGAAGGAATTAATGAGCAGAGTGTAAGTCCGCTCCAGGAAAACCCGGTGCTCCGTCAAGGTATATCGTATCAAAAGAAAAGGAATCCCATCTTATCACCATCGGATATTATTTACCAAAAGCCATTTCAATGTGCTGTGAAAATTGTTATTAACAATAGACCTATTCCTGTCAAACAGATTGATGCAAACTTTGTTCCAAAAGAAGAATTCGAAAATGCTACCATATCAGTCAATATGGATTCAGCTCAAGTGTGGTTAACTAACCGTAACAATGTTCACCCAGAAAGTTTCATGGTTCAAGAAGGGATTGAACAAGAGGAAGAAGAAACATCCGTCGAACAAATTGAGGAAACTGTATCTAAAATTGAGCAACCATTTGAAGTAGAATTTGAAGACTATGATTTGGATTCAGAGTTACCTAAAGTTAACAGCTCCAAGGAAATGAATGAACCCGAGCGAATTAAGGAAGAGATAGAATCGGATATCATTCCATTTCGTTTCGATAAAAATACAGATCAAAATAAAGATAATGTACCGCTAGATGGACCTAAAGAGGTCCAGCTTAGTGCAGATACTTTAAACTTTGTTAATGAAATTCAAAAAAATGTTGATGATACAACGGTTAATCAACCAGAAAATAAAGGAACCTTTTTTTCGATTATTGAGGATACGGATGATTTTTCGAACAAAAACTATTGATATTGAATCTGATATATTATAAACTCATAATCAAGGATAATATTTAAAAAAGGGAATAATGAATGGGAACGACCCAAGAAAGTAAAGTAGACAAATACTACTTTATCTTCTTGTGGTCGTTTTTTATTATCCTAAAACAATGCTTTTAAGGAGGCTTATAAATGGTTGAAGTGTTACCACAATCATGGACTACTAAGGAACAATTGGACAATCTCGCACGGTTAAAACGGGAAAACAAAATTGTAAGCGGAGTTATTACATCGGTAACCACATTAACGTCAAAGGTTTTAGAAGACGGGAAATATGTTAACAAAGATATGGAAGTAGCTGTTTTCCTTTTAGAAGGAGGGATTACTGCTTACTGCCCGGCAACCGAATTTGACAATTATCAATATAAATCGTTAGCCGGTTTTACAGGGACTTTTCAAGACTTTATTATTGATTATTTAAACTTAGACGATGGAACGGTTACAGTCAGCGTAAAAAAAGCTGCTGAAATTAAAAAGCAGCAATTTTATGCAGAAATTGAAAAGTTACAATCTAACGATACGCTCCAGGACCATCTTTTCGAAGGAACGGTTTGGGGATTTAACCCGAGTAATCGACGCATTCATGTACGTGTTAACGGGGCTGACTGCTTTATGCTCCCGAATGATTGGAGTTGGGACCGTGGTAGACGTTTAGAACAGGATGTTCAACGGGGAGAAGTCATTCAAGTGAAAGTTCTCCGTTTTGATAAAGAACGAAATTTGGTTCAAGTGAGCCGTAGACATACAATTGAAGATCCTTATAAAAAGTTACAACGACTTATGGATTCAGGTGCAACCATAGCTGGACAAGTAAGTGGGGTTCATCCAGTACATGGGATATTTGTCAAATTAGAAGAAGGAGTTGAAGCTAAAGCCATCAAGCCTTCCCATTTAGAAGAACCTATTGTCGGTGACATTGTTACTTGCGTAATTAGAAGTATTGATCAGAAAGCCCGTCGTATTCGTGTGGTGATAACAAGGTATCCAAGGGGTAAGAAACATCGTAAAGACGTAGGGTCGTTTTTATTTGAATAATGGATATAATTACAAAGAAAGTATCTAGCGACGAACTCGGTTACCCTTTTTTTAAAACAAGAGATGACGAAATACCCTTTTGGGACCACCCCTTTCTCAAAGCAAGTAAGGTTTTACCAAAAAAATATTATCCCTACACCACACAAGAAGGCGTTATTGACTTATATCGTAGAGGAATCTTAGATGAAAATGATATTACACTATTAAAGGTTTTAGGCGACGCTGTTTGCGCAAATGAAGACCAACTTCGGCGATATATGATCAGTATTATGAGTCGCTCTGACACATCCAAGAGACTTGACCGTTTCCGTACAAATGGACTGGTTGACCGGTGGAAAATACGAATCCACTCGGACACGGAAGAAATAGTCAAGCCTCCCGCTCCCTTTACGCTAGGGATAGCTGGATTTAAACTTTTAAAACATTATTATAGCGCGGATTTCTTTATGAATCCAAATTTATGGGACAATTATGGGGTAGGCGGTATCAAGCGCTATGTAGCGATGAATGAGTTACGCTGTGTAATGACTGAAAAGAAAATTGCTAAGAAATGGAAATGGAATGCGGTCATTGCTGATAACCCAAAATTGAAATTCCCTATGGGAGCGGCTGAGCTACGGGTAACTGATAGCATGAATATTAACTTTATGATTGACCGGGCACAGATGAATCAAAATTTCCTTGGGTATTTCCGGGACAAATTGGATTGCTGGAAAAAAGTGTATGAGGCAAATGATAACCGGATTCCTATCACTGGATTTCCGGATGAAAATGAAAGCTATGTCATCATTTATACCTCTACATACACTTTAGCCAAATATATCCATGACAACTTAATGCTAGATACATATCCATTTCCGATATGGTTGTGTGTTGAAGAAGACTTGTTGAAAGACGGGCTGAACACTTCTTTCTATATACCGCAAAAAGATAAGTTGCAACGGATTCAATTAAACTTTTAGCAGGATAAGGAAGAATTCTTCATGCTAATTTGACTTCAAGATTGTATAATCATGACATCATCCATTTTATAGAAAAAAACAGAAATTTCTTCAATAAAACCACTTGATAGTAATTTGAGAAAATGATATGATTCTTTTAAAGGCAATTGCCTTTCTCAAAGTTTTTTAAGTTTCCCTCACAAAAGTGAGGGAACTCCCTGAAATAATAAATAAACTTAACGGGAAACACCCGAGATACAAACTCTTTTCCTAGATTAAATTCTAGGTTTAAAAAAGTTTGTATCTCGGGTGTTTTTCTTTTTTAGGAGTGTTTTCGTTGTTAAAAAAAGTGCTAATCGCTGTTGGGGATAAAGATTATACCAATATTTTAAAAAATACATTTGCTAAATATCCCAAAGAATTTACCCTGTCTTCTCAGGAAGTTTTTCATCGTCAATACTTGTTGGAAATCGTTGAAAATGAAAAGCCTGACATTCTAGTTGTTCATGATGATTATTTGTCCAGTTCCTACAGTACTGACGAAGAAAAAGAAAAAGAGTGGCTGCAATTCATCCGGCGCTTTTATACCGCTTTTGATGAAACTTTGCGATTAGTTTTTTTATGTGAACGTCCAAGAGGAGATGTTTTCTTATCGACTCTTGTAAGTTTGGGCGTAAGAGATATTTTCAATGCCAATTCATTCGATCTTGATGTTTTTATCCAACAACTAATCGAAAAACCGCGCTTTATTAATGTTGAGAAATTCCTTTTACTCAACCAAGGTGTGTCCATTCCCCCGATATCATTCGAAAATGAAGAGGACAAGGAAGAAGCGGCAGAAGAGAAATCAACGAAAACAGAAAAAACAGTTGTACAAAAAGTTGTAAATAAAAACATAATCAAGCGAGATTACAAAATTGAAATTTTGAATCAAACCGAAAAAGTAATCGGTGTACCCGTTAAAAAGAAACTGATTATGGTTGGTAGTCCTTTGCCGCGTAGCGGAAGCTCTTTTATTTCGCACTTATTAGCAAGAGCACTTACGCAAATGGATGTCTCCGTAACTTATGTTGAAAATCCATATGCCAAACCATATACGTATGATCGCTTTATAGGTCATCAAAAAACGAACAATTATCGTAGTAAGTTTTATGAATATAGCAAAGATATACCCAACTCATTCGACATTGTTTCTGACTGGAAAGTAGAACAGGTATCCCTAATCTGTAAACATCCAACTCATGAGTTTATTTACCTAGGGCAAGATATTGGATTTGATACATGGGTCAAAGTGTTGTACTCAACGCCATCCACTATAACCATTATCGATGTGGGATCGGATTGGAATAATGATGTATTTCGGGATTTATACGATATTACTGATCATCTTTATATAGTTTTGGAACCGGACTTCCCATACATTCAATATTTTGAGGAAGCTGAAGATTTATCAACTAAATTCTTGCGAGAACTATTACTTACAAATAAAACTTCGCTAATCGGAAATAGATTTACTCATCATATGAAGGAAAATGAAATTATTAAAGAATTATATACAGGTAAATTCAAAACGACTGTACCTGCCTTTCCGGCTCAAGATATCTTTGAAAGCCAATACCAAGGGATCTTTTTAAATGACTATAAGGATTATCATAAGTTTTTGGAGCCAGTACTTTTCCCTCTGTTGAACGAAATTTTGCCAGGCGAACTTATGAAGAGGCAAAAGAGTGGTCTTATAAAAAAAATGTTTGGTAAAAAAATTTCTATTCAGAAATTTGAAACGAAAGGAGCGGAAGCAACAGAATGAAACCCAGAACGAAAATTATAGTAGGAATTATGACATCTGTACTCACTATTGGATTTATTCTCGTTTATGACTTTTATATAAAAGAGAGAATTAATACAACGGAAGTCGTCGTTGTTAAAGCCGGAGAAACCATTCGAAAATCCGAACAAATAACCGAGGATAAATTGATGATAGAGAGAAGAGAAAAAGATTCTCTTGTTGATGGAATTATTAAAGCTGATGAAATGGATTCCATCATAGGTTATGATGCCGCACAAGATATTTATGGAAATTCTATGCTATCAAAAAAAATGGTTGACCATGATAGAATGGTTCCAGATCCAAAGATTGGAGAGGCCATTCGGCCAATTACACAAGACATGATTTATGCCAAACCAGGCTCCCTGCGACGAAAAGATGTTGTCGATATTTATTTAATTTATGGTGACGGAACTACCAGCATGGAACAAAACGGTCCATCTACAGTCAGTTCCCAGGATACATCTCAAAAGGAAGAAGAACAAACAAATTCGGATGAGACAAAAACGTCTACATCCCAGCAGAAAACAGATATTAATCGGGAACCATTTCTTAAAAATGTTCGTGTCGTTTATGTGAAAGATTCAAGCAACAAAGAAGTTGTATCTCCGTCTGATAGTGAATCTAAAGATAAGAGACTTAATGCAACCTCTGTTATTAGTGACCTTGAAGTTATTTTAAGTGAAGAAGATTTCGCAAAGTTAATGGGGGAAGTTTTAGGTAAAGGAGCAAAATTGTACATCACTTATCAATAGAAGGAGCGTATATATCCGTGAGAATTGTTATTATCTCTACAAATACAGAATATAAAGTCTTATTCGAAAAATACGAGGAAGCAAAAACGGTTTTAATTTGGGACACAATCAAAGTGCCAACCATCACGATTGATATGGTCCTGCTGGATGGCGAAACATTCAATCTTGATCACTTGGATAAAGTTCGGGAAATTTTTCCAACTTGTCCGATTTACTATAAACCGGGTTCTATTAACAGCGATATTATCATGCGAAACACAACCCGGTTATGCGCAGCATATAAAGTAAAGGTAATCAATGAATATTCCACACTTGATCAAGTAGTGGAACAAGTAATGAATGAAACTACCGATAAAAATAATTATCTACGGCGAATCGTTAGTTTCTTTGGAACTCATAGTGGCGCTGGTGTTACAACTACTGTTTTAAATTTGGCTCGTTCACTTTCTCAAAAAGTAAAAGATAAAGTTTTGGTACTTAGTTTGAATAGCTGGGATCCGGCAGATTATTTTTACGATTATCGCGGACAGTATTTAAATGATTTAAAAGTTGATTTAAAGACAAATAATTTAACACCTGCTAGGCTTTCAGAAGCCGTTTACTATAACCAAAGTTTTTATCATTTAGCCGGAAATAGAGACATTAAAATGCAAAGATTTTTTCAGCCAAGTGAAATCCAACATTTAATTGAGATTGCCAAACAAGTATTTGATGTAATTTTAATTGATGGAGGTACTCATTTTGATACCGCACCAACCGTTCAGGCATATTTATCTAGTAATTTACGGTTTCTGGTAACGAATCAAGAAGAAAAAGGGTACCGAGGATATTTTCCCTATGTATTTCAGCAATTAATTGAACCGACAGGCGGAAAATCAGAAGATTTTATGTTAGTTATTAATAAATATCAACCGCACAATACATTGATTAGCGAAAAAGCGCTTGAAGATGAATTAGAAATGACCAAAGTGGCAACCTTACCTGATTTAGGTGATTTAGGAACAATGGCAGCATACCAAAAAAGACTATTATATGATCTAGGTGACCCTATGTTTATGAAATCAATTGACTTAGTAAGCAATGTAATCATTTCTGAATGCCGATTAAGTGAAAAAGATGTTGTAACGGAATCGAAAAAAGACAGGAAAGGATTATTTTCTTTATTTCGATAGAAAGGCGGGTGAAGAAAAGTGGTTTTTAAAAATATAGAAGAAGAACTTGGTTTGGAAAAACCTTTTAGCTCGTCCGAATGGTTAGCTAAATCCATTGCAGAAAAAGGGTTACGGATGGACTTTGTCACAACCTTTGCCCGAAGAAAATCTTTCAAAGACATTTGCCAGAAAATTAGAGAACAATTAAACACAATTATTGTTGACGGGACTTTTGATGGATCGAAAGAGAACTTGGTTGACGTGGATGGTTTTACATCTAATGAAAATATATGGCTCGAACGTCAGCATAAAGCAATTATTGGTGACAAACAAGCTATGTCTTACTTTATTACGAAAATTAATGAAGTATTGCAGAAAGAAAATATTACGTCCAATGACTATCCTAGTTTTTATGACGACTTGGCTGAAGCGATCTTCCATGAAGTGTGGGGAGTAAGTATTCTCCATAAATGGGACAAGCTTCCCCAGAGTGAAGCGGCTGTTATTCGCGGTACGCAACTTTGGTTAGATATTAACGGGCAATTCGTGAAACAACCCGAAGAATTTGAAAATGAAGAGGCGGTCGAACGAATAAAAAGGGCGTTTACTATGCGGGTTAAAGACGCTGTTATAAATGATCAAACCCCTGAACTTGAAATTGAGAGAGAAGATGGTAGCCGTATCACGATGATACAAAGACCACGTAGTAAAGAAAATTATATTATGTTCCGGCGATTTGTCGTTAAAAATATGACATTGGAAGAACAAGCAAGCCTTGGAACGATTCTTTACGATGATATTCCTTTCTTCCGGTCCTTGGCCAGAGTAATGACAAACACGATATTTGCTGGACGGGTTCGTTCTGCTAAATCTACTTTCATGAAAACTATGTTAAGAGAAAGGGATCCATCCTATGTAGCTGCAGTTATGGAAAAACATTTTGAATTAGAATTATCAAAACAGTTCAAAGATCGACTGGTTTTTGAAATCCAAGCTACAGAGGGGGATCTACATCATGCAATGCCAAGATTGTTGCGGATGGAGCATGATTATATTGTTGTAGGTGAAATTCGTTCCCTAGAAACCGAAGGGTATTTACAGGCATGTGAGCGTGGTGAAAGAGGAGCCTATTCCACTTATCACTTAACCTCGGTTAATAATGTGGTTCCCCAAATAACACGTCACATTTTAGATGCCTTTCCTAACCGGAATTTTGACAATGAACTGGAACGGGTAGCTAGAAATATCGATATTATTGTTACCATGAGTTCTGACCGAGACCGTCGTAAGAAAAGAGTTATTGGAGTTACAGAAGTTATATGGGATGAAGATAAACGTATTCATCGTACCCATGACCTTATACGGTATAGTCCAGTGACAAAACAATACTATTATTCTTCTGAGATTACAAAAGAACTCTTATCACTCATGGCAGAACAGAGTTGGGATGATACAGAGATTATCATTCAGCATTTAAAACGGAAAGAAAAAATATCCCCTATGCGTGAATATATGAAAGTGAAAGATCAGATTATTGATTCTTTATTGGGAGATGAGGGCCATGAGTAGCTTGTATAATTGGTTTTGGTATAACGGTATAAGCTACATACTGTATTTTATCTTATTGGTCAGCTCTCTATGGACTTCAAAAACCATAATGATGTCCAGTCTCCAAAATAAATATGCAGAGTGGAATTACCGGTATCGCATACGTAAAGTTCGGAGTATGACCTTGATTTCCAATCAAAATGAATACAAAAGTCCACTTATGCGACATTTATATTTACTAATCCGAACAACTAAGGAAGAACGTAATGATTGGGATGTTCCCATTTTTATGTTTTTTTCCGGTTTAGTTGGCGTTATCTCTTCACTATTTATAGGGTTTATTATAAACGATTTAGTAATTTCTATAGTTTTAGGTGCACTTCTTGCGCTGATTCCATATTTATTTTTACGTTTAAAATTAAGTAACATTCGATACTTGATGGGACAAGAATTTTTGAGTATTGTTCAGAAACTAACTCAGAATTATAATTCGGCTAATTTCGATATGTATTACGCACTGACTGAGACTCAAAAGGAAATTCAAAACCATCAGCTTCGCAAAGTTATTATTAAATTGGTCTCAGATTTGCAAGTATCAAGGAATGAATCAGAACTTCGTGATAGCATACAAATTTTCACTTATACTGCTGGTTCTAATTGGTCAAAACGACTAGGAAGTATTATCTTGAAATCTTATCTTCATGGGGAAAATGTAATTAATGCTCTAATGACATTAACCAAACAAATTGAAGATACAGAAGAGATGCTGGAAGAAGCAAAGTCTGAAACTTTGGATGTTGTCTACAATGGGTACTTTACATTACCGGCATTTATTGGTTTCTTACTTTTAGGTTATTATTCTTCGGGGGCACAAGATTGGTTTCAGTTACAATTTGGGAACAGTGTCACTCTCTTCTTGTTCATTCTTTCTAGTGTGGGTGTAATATTTTCAATCATTATATCTGTTTTCTTAAAACAACCAAAAAACGACTTGTAGAAAGGAGAAAGGTATATGCAAACAGAAACCATATTTTTTAAAATTCTACCTATCCTTGTTTATTTCATAGCCTTTATCCTTTCTTGTTTAGCCGGTACTCTTGTATATATAGGTCTTAGCTCAAGGGAGGAACGAATTCAAAGTCGTCTACGGTTGAAAAGGAATTTTTTGAGTAATAAGGATAAATTTGTTGAAAATGCGTCGAAAAGTAAAGCTGAAGAATGGTTTAAAAAAGCCCAATACCCACTCGGGCTAAACGGATTAAGATTTTATTTGATTTATTGGGGAATCTTGATATTTTTAATCCTTTATTATGTTTTTGTCCCTTTGTTATTTCATACAGCAACAAAATCTACGATGTTAGCCATGCTTATTATTACTTTAATTGGGATTTTAGGGACACCTGGTTTTCGTTATTCGTTATTTACATTCTTTATGAAAAAAGTAATCAGTTACCATCAAGCGAAGAAAAACGCAGAAGTTTTTATGTTATATGACCTATTAATTAATGAAATAGAAATGATGACGAACCGGAGAATTAACACGTATAGCGTTCTACGCGATATAAAACCCTATTTTACAGTTTTAGATAAGCCACTTACAATGCTACTGGCTTCTTGGGGAAATGATGAAGGGCCAACTATTGCTCTTGAAAAATTTTCAAAAGAGCTAAACTCTAAAGAAGCTGATGCTCTTGTGGGGGTAATAAAAAATTTAGATAATATGGACCGAAAAACAGTGTTAAATCAGTTAAGAGGAATGCATAACATGTTCATCCGGTCTCAAATAGAAAATTATCGAAGGAGGAGAAAGATTACAACTGATTTATTGAGTTTACCGATAAAATCTACACATTTTATTATTATCCTTAATTTAATATTGGTAATCATCACGATGGTCGCTGCTATATTGGAATCCTCCAATATGTAAAAAACTTTATCATTTAAGGGGGTGATGTCTATTAATACCTCGCTAAGTACTTTCATGAAGATTGCTATTACTGTTATCACAATAAGCATTTTTATTTTTGGCACAATGTTTGAAACAATGGGGGATCTTGCTGATCAAATAGCCGCATACATATCCTCAAATGGCGGGGGTGTTGACAATTGAAAGAAACGTTAGGCACATTCATGCTTATAGCAGCAACCGTTCTAGTTATCGTTGCATTCGTCTTTGGAATTTCATTTAATTCTTTAGCAGATAAAAATTCACAGCATGAAGAGGTTATGAAAACACAGCATCAAATTCAATTTAAGAACTAATTATAAAGGAGGATAAACGTATATGAATCAATCATTATCAACATTCTTAAAAATTGCTGTTACTGTTTTATCCATTACTGCTTTCTTATTTGTTTTTGGTTATGGAATGGTTAACAGCGAAGTAGATGAATATCAAGGGAAAATCACAGGGGTTGCAACTCCAGCTGCTTCAAAAGCTTATACACCTTGATTTTCTCTAGTACTTTCATTTTATATAAACAATTACTTTTTAATTATTAGGAGGATAAACGTATATGAATCAATCATTATCAACATTCTTAAAAATCGCTGTTACTGTTTTATCCATTACTGCTTTCTTATTTGTTTTTGGTTATGGAATGGTTAACAGCGAAGTAGATGAATATCAAGGGAAAATCACAGGGGTTGCAACTCCAGCTGCTTCAAAAGCTTATACACCTTGATTTTCTCTAGTACTTTCATTTTATATAAACAATTACTTTTTAATTATTAGGAGGATAAACGTATATGAATCAATCATTATCAACATTCTTAAAAATCGCAGTCACAGTATTATCTATTACCGCTTTCTTATTTGTTTTTGGTTACAACATGGTCAGTAGTGAAGTGAGTGAGTACCAGGGGAAAATCACAGGTGTACAAACTCCATCAGCTTCAAAAGCATATTCTAGTAACTAACTAGTATGAATAATTTAGAGAGGGAAATTTTTCCTCTCTATACTTTCTATTAAAAGAGGTCGATTTTATGTCAAAAGTGTTAGGTGAATGGATGGTTTTAATTATCGCTGTTAATATCATGTTTGCTCCCATTCTTTCTTATGTGGATAGCTTACATCGTGAAGCAGTGGAAGTCGTTCTTTCTGAAGGAGCAAGAAAGGCAGCTGTACAAGGTCAATTTACACCCGAGATTATTCAAGAAATGAAGGATACCCTAGTAACTAATTATAATTTTGCTGAGGATCGAATTTCTATCGAGGCAACACAATCATTGACCGCTAGAGGAGATTACTTAACAGCAAGTATTCAAATCCCTCGGGGAATGATTTTTATATTAGATCTTTTCAACCAAGGCCCTGATAATTATAAAAAGGAAATCACTGTTATGAGTGAATATATCAACTAGAGGTTAAAAAAATGGAAACAACATTAAAAACGGTTTTGTTTATATTGTTATTTGCCTTCATCATTCAAATGCAATACAACCTTGATGCAGATAAAACAGCGACTCGGCAATTGAAAAGTGGGATTGAGTTAGCTGTTCATGATGCAGCAATGGCCGTTAACCCTGAAAAAATCGCAGAAGGAAAAATTGTTTTCGATGAAAATCAAGCAATTAACAATTTAAAAGCTAGTTTAGAAGCCAATTTGAATGTAAGAAGTAACGGGGGATATGTCTATACCCCGAATAAAACATCTTTTTATAAAAATGACCTCTACATTGTTGACTTAGTTTTCTTAGATGACCGATTAGGAAAACCATATCCATTTACTTATGAAGACCCAACCTATAACATTATTGAACAGATAAATGGACCTAGCATAATAGCTGTAATCACAACAGAAAGTCCTCGTTGGTTTAACGGGCGTAAAACTTTTATACGCCAGGCAGCAGTTTATGAATACAAAAAGTAGAGTACATCTAACTCTTTTACCTGAAATTTAATATATTAGTTTTTATGAATATTGAAAGAAGGTGAAATGAATGTAATGAAAACATTTCACAAATTTATTATTCTAATTTCATTAATTGCTGGGTTATTTTTAATTACACATTCACACACTCAAGCAGCTCCGCTTCCCTCGTCCTATCGAAGTGATGCCAACTATTACTATTGGGATGCAGGTAAGTTTTATTGGTATGGTTGGAACACCTCGACTTATGAGACAGGTAGATCGTGGTACGATGCCAAACCGGAGTTTCCCATAACCCTTTACAATAATGTTGACTGGAAAGACGTTCAATTTGATGGCTATGTGGAAAATAATGGTCTCGGTTTTGTTGCCTATGAAGCGATTTGGTCTGATGGGGCGTCAGCTCCACCTAGGTGGGCTCCATCTCATAGGCGTTATGAAAAGAAAGTAACGGCTTGGTATAAAAGAGCAAAAACTAGTCCTGTACCTTGGAATGTAGAAGTATATTACCCGGCTTATACTAACGGAAATGATTATTGGTTTAAACCATATACAGCATTAACTGTCCGGGTTACTGGACACCAAGATTTCTTGGGCGGTGTTCAGCAATTAGACGACTGGGTAAATGGAAACAACCTAAATCTACAAGGAAGCGGCATTAACTGGGCTGCACACATGAACTATTATGGTGGTAACAGTATTATTTTTTCTCATGATCTAATCGATTATTCATTTGGTCCTAGATGGGGTGGAGCAGGTTCAAAGGAATTTGTTACAGATTTCTATGTAACTCCTAAAGCAGATAATCTTGATCTTAATATCAATACTTATCATAGTTCTGCAAACGGAAAAGCAACCGGTGTTTATATAGGTTCTGGTAAAAGAATACGAACGGACGGAACCCCCCCAACACTTGGATGGGTTGGAGTCAGTGGGGCTTCTTATCAGGAGGGGAATACCTATTGGGTAAAGCCAGGAACTAACGTCACAATTAAGTTATTGGCTATGGAAAATCGCTCAGGTATTCAATCATCTTTTCTCCGTTTAGGGGATAGTCAGGTCGATTATCGTGTGTTTCACAATTATGATGATCCTTCCTGGAATAATATGTCTCCATTTTACACGATAAACGGTAATTATTATTGGGATAATAACAATCCTGACATCACCTACATTTCTGGTGGTAGAGAAATTGTTCAAGCAGATAGGGGACAGGTTGCTTATACTATTCGACCAAACACAAACAATCACATCTATGACATACAATATTATTTTGGGGATCATGTTGGTAATGTAATAGGTTATTCGAATACGGGTAGTAGGTTAGGAGTAGATGGCGAAGGTCCTATAGTAACACCAAGAACCAATGAAGATGTTCGAGACTATTATAATGAACCTTGGATTAATAAAACTATAAATGTCCGGATGAAATTTACTGACCCGCTTTCTGGATATAAACGTTCTCGTTATGCTTGGTCAAATTCAACCCAAGCACCAACTTCTTGGTCAGATTGGTCAACAAGTAACAATTATGTTGCTACACAGCCTAATAATGGAGAATGGTATTTGCATGTTCAATCGGAAGATAATTTGGGCAACGTATCAACCACCTATCTCGGGCCATATCAGGTCGATAAAGAAGGTCCAAACATTATAACAAGGACAAACGAAGATGATCGAGACTATACAAAACAAGAGTGGATTAACAAACAAGTAATTGTTCGGATGAAATTTAATGACTCACTTTCCGGATATAAAGAATCTCGATATGCATGGTCTCAATCAACTACACTTCCAACTTCTTGGTCAGATTGGTCAACAAGTAACAATTATGTTGCTACACAGCCTAATAATGGAGAATGGTATTTGCATATACAAGCAGTGGATAATGCTGGAAATGTGACGACAAGGTTAACAGGACCATATAAAGTTGACACGGTTATTCCTCAACATCTTTCATACAACATGACCTATACCTATAAAAATGGAAATGACTATTGGGTCAAACCAAATACGGAGGTATTTATTACTTTCCGGCAATATGATGAACATTCCGGTAATCAGGCACAAACCTTACAGTTAATGGAAGATGGAACTTTAGATCTTAGAGGAAGTCATTATTTCAATAAAGCTGATAGTGATTTCTATACTGAGGGAAGTAGTCCTTATTTAAGATTTAATTCTGTTCGAGAGATAGAGGATAATGGCCACTATTCAACACTAAAATGGTCCATTACTCCAACAACTCATGGTAAAAACTATGATGTAAGGTACTTTTATCTAGACTTTGCTAATAATCATACGGAATATACTGATACTGGTATGAATCTACGAGTAGATGGAGTGGGACCAGTAATTCAATTTCGAAATAGTAGTGATACTGCTGATTTCGCAAGCAACAATTTGCCTAATAGTAATGTTACTGTAAAATTAAAGTTCAACGACCTTGGGTCAGGGTACAATAAATCTCGTTTTGTTTGGTCACAATCGACTACTGTACCTACCAATGGCTGGAGTTCTTGGTCTACAAGTAATAATTATAATGTTACAATGTCAGAAAGCGGAGAATGGTATCTTTATGTTCAAGCGGAGGATAATGTAGGAAATTCAGTAACAACGCGTGCGGGAATTTATAAAACTAATTCGCCACCAACTGCTGACTTTAATTATAATCCTAGTACGATTTATAACGATACCACGGTAAGTTTTACAAACTTATCATCTGATCCAGATGGCCAACCATTAACATATCAATGGGCATATCAAGAACCGGGGACGACTGTATGGGTGGACTTTTCTACAGAAAAAAACCCGACGAAAGTGTTAAATATAAAAGGAACTTGGAACATCCGGTTGACCGTCACTGACCCAAGCGGAGCAACAGATAGTGTAATTAAAAGTGCTACCGTAATCAATAGACCACCGGTTGCTGACTTTAATTACAATCCGAGTACAATTTATAACGATACGACAGTAAAATTTACAAACCTTTCTACAGACAGAGATAAGGACGTGTTAACGTATCAATGGGCATATTTACAACCAGGATCTACTACATGGACAAATTTTTCAACAGAAAAAAATCCTTCGAAGATTTTTAATCTAGTTGGAACATGGAACATTAAGTTAACCGTGACAGACTCAAACGGGGCTTCTCGTTCGGTTACTAAAAATATTGAAGTTGTAAATAGAAAACCTATTGTAGAGGTTAGCTACAAACCGTTACCACCAAATGAGGGAGATACTATTTATGAAGGAGATACAGTTAGAGTTTGTGTCAAGATCACAGATCCAGATGGTCATCCAACAAATGTAAACATTAATATCAAAAAGGATGGTAAACAAATCAAGAATGATGTTAAAAATGGAATGCCGAGTGGGTCCCAAGAATGTGTCGATGTAAATACAGATGAAGGAAAATATGATATTACTGTTACAGCGGATGATGGTTTTGATGTAACCGAAATAATAACATGGTTCTACTCTAAGCCTTTATCCATCACTGGTCATGTTAATCATACTTCTGAATGGGAACAAAAACATATTGCAATGGGACATGATTTGAAATACTTCTATAGTGGAGAAAAATTCATGTTGAGTGCAGATACTTCGCCATATCCAATTGAATATGTTAAAAGTACATTTCTCGCCACTCAATCCGATGGATTAGCTATTTCAAGGGAAGTAAGCATGATTCCAGAATCTAGAATTCTCTATAAAGGAAGTTTATATGATGAAAAATTCCTTAATTATCCAACGAATATTAAAAATGGACCAGCAAGTTTCACATTTGAAGTAAAATACAAAAATGGTGTTATAAAACAAAGCATCGTAAATATTGAAATAATAGACGATGTTTATAACGTTTACAATATCCATAGAAGATATTAATACTGTCCTAGCTCTATTCATTGAGAAATATGAATAGAGCATTTTTTTAATAAGGGGAACTTGTAAGTCCCAAAATAAATATTTATTTAAAACTATAATTAGTTGATAAAAAGGCTTCCAAATGGTAAAATTTAACTATATTTATTTTTACTTTTTTAATTTTTCTCTTGGTTTCTATTAAACTTCGTGCCTTTGGGTACAGTCGCTGAGCATATTTCTTTTTGCGCACTGGACTGGACCTAAAGGCTTTTTGCGTTAGGGATATTATTATAAGTTCTAATTGAAACTAGGGGAACATTAAAGACTAAAAACAATAAAACTAGGAGGGATTTTGTATGAAATTATTAGTATTAAAAGGGATCCTTGCAAACAAAATGATTATGGGTATTTCAGCAGGGGTAATTGCTGTAGGAGGTACGGGTACTTATGTTGCTGTAGAAATCTCAGACTACAATCTAGCTGTAGACAAAGTAACCGTTGCTAAGGAACAGGTAAATGAACTGAATAATGCTCTAAATCAAAAAATCAATTTAGTTGAAAAAGAGGATAAATTAGAGCTAATTGATAAAAAATTATTAAACAACGTTCAGGATACTGTTGATTCAGCTAATGAAGCTATTGACGATGCTCCTTCATGGAAAAAAGGAGCTTTAGTAGCCCAAATGGAAAACATCGAACCTAATGTCGAAAAGGCAGAAGAATATAATAAGGGAGTAAAAATCGTTCAAGATATTAATGAACGAATTTCCGAATTTCAATCTGCCCTTGATTCTGATCCCTTTGCGGAAGATTTACAAAGCAAATATGAAGAATTAAATTCATATATCACCACAAAAAGTAAGGATTTGAAGAAAATTAGTAACAAAGAGCTGGCGAATGTTTTCTCTACTTACTATCCTGAAAAAGTTGAGAATATCGCCCAAGAACTAGGCAATATAGCATCTGCTAAAAAGGCAGTAGATGAACTAAAAGCCTTAGCAGAGGCAGATGGAACAACAAATGAAACCTTTAATACTAAATTATCGGAAATACAAAGTGTATTAGGTTCTGTTAAGAATACAAGTGCTCAAAGTGCATTAACAAATTCTTTAACCACTATTAAGTCTTCATTTGATTTGAAAATTGCACAATTGAATGCTTCACAAGAGTCTAATACGGATTCAGCTAACAATAATTCTAATACAGTAGTAAGTAGTGGGACTAAATCAACAGATTCAAGCAAGACTAGTTCAAGTTCAAAAAGTACTGGTAAAGCACCGAATACGTCAAAAAATACAGCTAAAAATAACGCTACTAACAACGGTGCTACTAGCAATACGTCCAGCAATAATTCTGGAGGAACTCCTCCTTCCAATGAATCACCTAGTAACAATAATTCTGGAGAAACTCCTTCCAATGAATCACCTGGTAACAATATGACAGGTAAAATAAATAGTGCAGCAGGGAAATATGGAATGACAGTCACTTATAATGGTGACACATACGCAGTATTTAAAAATGGTGCTTATGTAGCTGCCGTATGGGAATCTGGTGTATCAGTAAATATAGGTCCTTCCTTAAGTGCCGATTTAGTCACAGATCTTGCTATTGCAGCTGGATGCCCATTAGATAGGCCATCCCTCTTTAATGCAATTAGTACTGCTTTGACTTCTAAGACCACTGAAACAGTTAGTGGTGTAACAATTATGGGTACTTTTGGCATTGATATGCACTGGTAATTAAGTTAGTTTATAAGCGATTTTTAACCCTTGAGTTAAAAATCGCTTTTTCAATTTAATGAGAATATTTTTACCCCCATAAATTTACACTAAGTAATAAATCCACATATATTTTTTAAAAACAAACCTATGTTCCAAGACCCATTTTCTCAAATAGATAGTATAATGAACTATAAGTAAATTTTATTCTTTATAACATTAATTAAAAATTTATGCATGTTATATTAAATTCTTTTTAATTTTTTTCTTAAAATGTGGAATAGCACAATTATAATTTTTTATTCTTGTAAAATATACTATATCTAATCAAGGAAAAAGGATGATTCATATGACAGGAGTAATTAATAAATTCTTTATAAAAAAAGTGCTATTTTCAACAGAAAATGAATTCACCGAACTATATTCATTAAACCGAGAATATTTTACTTTATTTGGCGAACAAACTCTGTTACATGTCGAAGTGGTTTATTCAACAATTAGAACTGGACTTATGACAAAGGAAATCGCAGAATTTGACATTAAAAAATATATATCTGAGGAAAAAGCACAAGAATTAATTAACTGTCGTAATGAGGAGGATTTCATTAATTACATTAATGAATATATAACGCGATAATTTACTTATTAAAAAATGGACTCCTCTACTTGAATTTAAATCTAGTTAAATGGTAAAGTAAAAATAGCAAGTTTTTTCTTTTTTTATTTTTTTCTTTCCGTTTTTCATTAACAACAGCGTCTTTGGACGACAGTCATTTAGTATTTTCTATACAAAACAGACTGCCGCCTAAAGATGCTTTTTTTATTTTTAGGGGGTGATATAGGAATGTGATAAACAATGTTTTATGGGGAAACTTAAAAAATTTTTAAGAGAGGTAGTGATGTACTGTGGAGAATAATCATGTATTTAAAGTTACCTGTTTTGCACCCATTGAACCATCACAACTAGCAAACGTTTTAGGAATTTATTTTAAAACAGTAAAAACCGGGTTTGAGATGAATATGGATGGTACGTTTTTTCGTATTGAGCCATTTCAAAACCAACCTCGAACGAGCATGAAAGGTTATCGAATATACTTCGACTGTGATATTCATGCAGGTTTATATTTGTTAGATCAAACCATAGGACATATGGAACCTATTGTTACTGGCGTTGAATGTATTCTGTCCATCGCTAATCAAACAACACAGGATTGGATTCGGAATATTAAAATGCGTTCTTACAAGAGTACAGGTAGAGGCTTATTTGACAAAGAAGGGGTAGGTATTATTGTTGTTAATAATACCGTAACACTTCAGATTAGAAGTAAAAAAGATCAAAAATTAAAAGTTGTGGAATGTATAAACAAGATCGATTCAATTCGGAAGGATTTATTACCTGCTGTTGAATACGATCTTTTTTCATTACCAGAAAACGAAAGTATTGCTTAGGAGGGCTAGCATGAGCAAAAAGAAAAACGTGCAAGAATCTGTAGCCATTAAATGGATGGAAACCTTTATCGAAGAGGGGACGTATCCTCAACTAAAGCAAACCGAGCAAAAAGTTAAATTGCTAACATCTTCTATGAGAAATCGATTAGAACAAAATGAGAACAAGCGTTACGAGTTTACTAAATACGGTTTGGTTGGAAGATTTATCGCTAAAAGAATTTATGACACCGATGTGGTTGGCTTGAATGAATATTTATATGACTTGGGATTATTTCTACATGTCGTAGAAGTAGATAATAAAAAAATTCAAGAGAATATCCTGTATTATGACATCATCCAGGAGTTTCGTTTGCCGGACACGTTTTATTTAAAACCCAGTTTTAATAAAGCAGGAAAAGCACTGACGAAGTTGGACGGTTTTGAAGTCAATGATACATGGAGTTTAGAGGACATGGCATGTGCCTTATCCATAATGAAACCAGAATTGAAACAATTGAATGCTGCATATGAACAACTCAAAAAAAAGATTTTACATACACCTGAAATTCAATTGTTAACAACACTTCCGAAAGAGAAAAGAACACCTATTAAACATAAATATGGCAGTCTGTCGGTGGTGGCAAATCAACCCAGATACGATGTAGCCAAAATTTATGAATGTTTCGGGGAAGAACTCCTTATGGAATACGGAGTCCCTAATATCAATAAATTGGAAGCCTTTATATTGAACGGAACAATTACGAAGAAAGAAGTTGACCAATTTAAAACGCTAAAAGATATACGATTGGATTTTACAGTTATGACCTTGGAAGATGAGCAAAGACTCTTCCAAATGTTAGACCAAAAGCAACAAACTGCTGCAATCAATCGTAGAATCAATCGAAGAGGGGCTTAACCCAATGAAAGTGGAGGAAGAAAATAATGACAATGATCAGTGAAATCAAAAACTTAACTTTTTCAGAACTAAAAAAAACCGTCTGTAAAGCCACTTTAGAGTGGAAAGATCATGACTATGATAATAAGTGGTTACGGTCGAATATGAATCGATTTTGTTCGGTCTCGGAACTAAAAGTATTTTTTCGTGATATGGTTGTTATCTATCGAGATTATCTTTTAGGGATTGTTTCAAAACAAGAGTTACTTGAACAACTTTCGATGATGGAGCAATCATTTGATGAAAAGAAAGAAATAAAAAATGATTTAGATCAAGGCTTATCTTTTTATAAGGCAATGATGGAGGCATTTAAACATGCGGAAGATGAATTTGGAACTGTATCCTTTGAATGCCCAAAATGTAAAGGGAAAGCAAGTGGTTCCCGGACGTATACCCCCGAACATCTCACGCATAAAATAACCATTCGAGCCTTCTGTAGCAGTTGTGGCATGTCTTTACTTAATTAGAACAATGAATTATCGGTATTAACGCGATTCACAATCAAAAACACGAATTGACATAGGATTGTATGGCGGTAACTTTCCGAACAGTGATGTGGTATGACAAAATTAAGTACAGAAAGGAGGTATCCTCTGTGTATGTATAGAGGATACCCTCTTTCATACACAAGGGAAGTATATGGAATGTCAAAATCCAAAACTTTGTGCAAAAAAACATGAGAGATGGAAAAGAAACCAAGAACAATTTATTTCTTTAGGAGAAAAAGAGCATGAATTGTTTTTAGAATATCTTGAAAAAGAGGAGGCTACTCTATCATTAGGCTATCATGCAGACAGAAGGCAATTTGAAAGGGTTGTTAGTACCCATGATGTGAATGACATTATTTCACACGGATGGGTAATAGAAAGAAATTTTTTCCCTCATGAGCAAGCTATTAGCTTAGTTATTCTAGGTTATACGAGAACATATCGGCCTATTCATGTAGTCTGTTTGGTATTAGCAGATAATCATTGGGAAGTTAAGACTGTTTATAGTCCAACAAGTAAAAGACATAAATGGTCTACTAACTTTCAAGAACGAGTATGTTTTTGTAAATCAGAAGGGGAAAATTAATGGAGATTAGGCTATAATGAAAGAAAAGTCAAAAAAGGAGTTGTACAGATGACTTCAAATGACATTTCTTTCTTTGGTAACCTTAAACAAAGAAAGGCAGGAATTGATATGATTCAATCTGTTGAGCGAAAAATGAAGAAAAAACCGGAAACCCTTGATTGTACATGTGGTGGAGAAATGACCATGTACTTTACCAACAAAAAATACTATTACAAAGTTGCGGAGACCGAAAGAGTACTTGATATTTTAAATGCACCTTTGTATAAATGTAACAGCTGTGGCAAAGTAGTTGAGGACTTGCTATTATATGCAGATGTCGAGAAAGCAATTGAGGAAGAAATATTTCTCAAACTGAATAGACGTCAAAAAGTATCTGATACACTTGATTTCAATGAGTTTATGAAATAAGTATAGTGAGGGGGGATCCTCCGCTAAATACAAGCTTAGCGGGGAATCCCCCTTGTATTTATCATGAGTCTGTATGAATCAATTACAAATTGAAACTGAACAGAATTTCATAGAGACTGGTTATTACAACCAGAATTGAAAACAAAATAATTCTTGCTATTTATTTCTAGTAATAGTAAGATAATGGTGTAAGTATTTTTCGATTTTTTTATTTTTCTAGCAACCTTTTAGGTTAGCGGGTTATTTATATTATTTTAATAAACGTTGCGCTCTCTGGAGCGATTCTTTTTATATTAAATACACTTGTATTTAATAATTAAGAATCCTTCTGGAGAGCGCTTTTTGCGTTTATATAAAAAACAGAAGGAGTGGGAAAAGTGGCAACGTATTTAACAAAACAAAAACCAAAACAGCTACTAGTGGAGGAATGTCGTCAACAAGTAAAATTAGTCAGTATTCCGGGAAAATTTCGTTTGACAGCTGAATTAATATTAAAGGATGGAACACGACGCATTTATCGTGCAAAATCCATTGATAAAGATGCAGCTGTAACCGAAGTATTAACATTTGTACAGGCTATCGAACATACCACCGGGGAGTTAGTCGTTTGGAAGTTCCGAGGAGATAGTACGTACCACATGAGTACGAATTATCATCCTAAACCTTCTTTTTTCAAACGATTAGCCAATTATTTTTTTGATTTAGATGATTAATGGGGAAAACTTAAAAAACTTTGAGAGGGGCAGTTACAAAATGAATCATTATGCATTAGCCAAAGAAGAAATGGCTTTTTATGGATGTGAAAATACTTCATTACAAAATTTGCTGGCAGTTTTGATTGGTCCGGAGGCTTCGCCGCAGGTCACGGGTCAATTAGCCGCTTTAGGAATTAAACGCGTTTTGTCCATGTCAGATGAAGAATTACTTTCGTTTGAAGGGATTGGAAAAACAGTTGTTGAACGGCTTAGAGCATCTTTTGGATTAGCAGAATTAATGAACAAATATAAAATAGGTGATGAACCCTATGTTATTCACTCTCCGGAAGATGCTGCTAATTATTTGAGAGACTTATCCATTTTAGATCAAGAAAATTTTGAAGTGATTTTTCTGAACACACAAAACATAGTTATCAGCCGAAAGAATGTCTTTAAGGGGACACTTAATTCATCAATTGTACATCCAAGAGAAATATTTCGAGAAGCTGTCAGAGTCAGTGCCGCTAGTATTATTGTTTCCCATAATCATCCGAGCGGAGAAGTTCAACCTTCTCGGGAGGATATTGAGGTTACAAAGCGCCTTGTAGATGTAGGGAAATTAGTAGGCATTGAGGTATTAGATCACATTATTATTGGCCATGAAGGAAAATATAAATCATTTAAAGAAATGGGGTATTTATGATGTTAAATCGAGTAACTTTAGTTGGCCGCTTAACGAAAGACCCGGAATTAAGATATACACCAAGTGGAGTGCCGGTTGCAACTTTCACACTGGCTTGTAATCGTCCTTTTACGAATCAAAAAGGTGAACGTGAAGCTGAT